>WBZM01001291.1_pt1 | contig 25622 bp, 19 predicted proteins | sample 5204271 | NCBI WGS metagenome assembly WBZM01 (sample SAMN12344346, study PRJNA552823) | activated sludge metagenome | biome: Activated sludge suspended growth; feature: Nitrification reactor; material: Wastewater; isolation source: activated sludge from nitrification reactor of wastewater... | reverse complement strand
GTCCCCATCCTCGGTTCGCTGCTCGGCACGGTGCTCGACTCGGATGCGGGCGCCATGCAACTGACGGCTGGCATGGCGGGCTTCGGCGTGGCGCTGGGCTTGCCTTTCGGCCTGTTCGCCGCCTTCCCCAACTGGCTCAAGGCATTGCCAAAGTCGGGCGGCTGGATGACCACGGTGAAGGTCGTGCTCGGCTTCCTGGAGCTGGCCCTGGCGCTCAAGTTCCTCTCCAACGCCGACCTCGTGAAGCACTGGGGCATCCTGAAAATGGAGGTGTTCCTCATCCTTTGGATTGTGATTTTCTTGGGTTTGGGCATCTACCTCTTGGGCAAAATCAGGTTCCCGCACGATACGCCCATTTCGTTGAAACAACTTTCGCCCGTGCGCTGGGTACTGGCCATCCTTTCCTTCCTCTTCGTTGGATACCTGTTCACGGGCCTCCGCTACGATGAAAAAGAAGGCTCGCTGCACACCCTGTCCCTGCTGAGTGGCGTGGTGCCCCCGACCTGCTACAGCATCTGGCACCCCTGCGACTGCCCTCAGAACGTCTATTGCTTCGACGATTTTTGCGAGGGCCTCGAAATTGCCCGCAAGGAGAACAAGCCCATCATGATTGACTTCACGGGCCATGCCTGCGCCAACTGCCGTCGCATGGAAGCCGAGGTCTGGCCGAAGCCGAGCATCCACGAGTACCTGCGTGACTCTTTCGTGGTCATTTCCCTCTATGTGGATGAAAAAATTGATTTACCAGAGGCAGAACAGCAATCGCTGCCCATGAAGAGCGGCGGCACAAAACGCCTGCGCAACTACGGCCACAAATGGGCCTATTTCCAGACGGAAAACTTCAACGACAACTCTCAGCCGCAGTACGTGCTGCTCTCCAACGACGGCAAGCTGCTCAACAAGCCCGTTTCAGGTATGCAGAAAGTGGGCGATTATGAGAACTGGATAAAATGCGGGTTTGAGCAGAACAAACGGTTGAACGGAGGGCGGTAAAATTGGCTTACGGCCTACGGCTAACGGCTGATGGAGAACGGCCTACGGAACAAGTGTCCGTAGGCCGTTCTCCATCAGCCGTTAGCCATTCTCCGACAATAACTGCCAAACAGTTTCAGCTTCAAAACCCCTCGTCATGGCATACTGCGCCAGCTTTCCCTTACGGACAAAATCATTTTCCTCGGCCAGTTGCCCTGCCCGCTTTTCCAACACTTCCCGCAATGTTTTCAGGTAGTCCTCTTCTTTGATTTCCTCCATTGCTTTGCGGATGCAGTAGTCGGAGATTTGGCGCTGCTTCAGTTCTTGCAGGATGCGGTTGCGCCCCCATTGCTTCATGCGGAACTTGCCACGGGCAAAGGAGCGGGCGAAACGCTCCTCGTCCAGAAACTTCTCCTCGATGAGGCTGGCCATCACGTCCTCCAAGTCCTGGCCGTAGCAGCCCAGTTCGATGAGTTTGGTGCGCACCTCGGCGTGGCAGCGGTCTTGGTAGGCGCAGTAGCGTTGGAGCTTGGCGAGCGCCTCGGTTTTGGTAGTGTATTTTTTGGCAGGCTTCTTTTCCACTTCAGTAGGGTGAAATAAGTTTTTTTCAGCCGCCAAAGATGGTGTATTTCAATCAAAAGGAAGTTTCTCAGCAGATTTTCAGCCCAGCAGCCCCTCCACCAATTTGCGGTCGTTGGAGAGCCTTGGCACCTTGTTCTGGCCGCCGAGTTTGCCCTGCGATTTCATGTACTGGCGGAAAGCATCACGGGGCAGCGGCGTTATCTTCAATGGGCGCAGGATGTTGCCTTTGATGAGGTCCTCGTAGTAAATATTCTGCTTAACCATTTCATCGTCAAGCAGTTGCGCAAAGCGCAATATGTCGTAAGACGCCAAGGAGCCATGTGCCTGATCGAACTCCACGAACCACTCGTGGTAGGGCAGCCCACCCTCTGGCGGCGACACCTGTGGGGCCACGGTGAACTCCACGATGCCCACCCCGGCGGCTTTGGCGGCAGCCAACATGGCGGCGTCCACTTCCTTCCCTATCACATGTTCGCCGAAGGCGGAGATGAAATGCTTCACCCGCCCCGTGACGATGAGCCGATAGGGATTCAGCGATAGGAACTCCACCGTATCACCGATGCTGTAGCCCCAAAGCCCGGCGTTGTTGTTGATGATGAGGGCATAGTTGACGCCCAATTCCACCTCGGGGAGGGAGAGGCGGGTCGGGTGCTCGTTGAACACCTCGTCCATTGGCACAAACTCGAAGAAAATGCCCGAATCGGCGTTGAGCAACAGGCCAGGGTCGGTCTGGCTATCCTGAAAAGCGATGAAGCCTTCGCTGGCCGGGTAGGTTTCCACGCTGTCCATTCGCTTGCCGACCAAAGCCTCCAGCCCGGCCCGGTAAGGTTCAAAGTTCACGCCGCCATAGACGAAGACGCTGAAATTGGGGAACAGTTCTTTCACGAATTTTTTCCCGCTGCGCTGCAATAGACGCTCGTAGTACATCTGCACCCAAGGCGGAATGCCGCTGATGAGTCGCATGTCCTGCGGCAGCGTTTCGCTCACCACGGCTTCCAGTTTTTGCTCCCAATCCTCGATGCAATTGGTGGGGTAGCTCGGCAACTGGCTGGTGCGCAGCCACTTGGGCACTTCGTGGTTCACGATGCCGGAGAGCCGCCCGGTGGGTATGCCGCCTACAGTCTCCAGTTCCGGGCTGCCGGAAAGGAATATCATTTTTCCATCGAAAAAATCGAAATTGCCCGTGCGGGCGGCGTAGTTGAAGAGGGCATTTCGGGCAGTGCCGAAGTGGTTTGGCATGGAGTCACGGGTGAGGGGAATGTACTTCACACCGGAGGTGGTTCCACTTGTCTTTGCGAAGTATTTGGGCAGGCCGGGCCAGAGTACGTCCCGTTCGCCCTGCTTGATGCGCTCAATCCAAGGGCGCAGCGCTTCGTAATCCCTTAGCGGTACTTGCGCCTTGAATGCCTCGTAGTTGTTGATTTTATCGAAACCATGCTCCCGCCCAAAGGCCGTGCGGCTGCCCTTCTTCACCAACTGCTCCAACACCCTTTGTTGCGCAGCAACAGCCTCCCCGCTCAACCGCTGGATGCTGCGGGCAATCTGGCGTGCAACAGGCTTGAGGAGGTGGGATTTGAACTTCATATTAGAAGGTGAGAGGGTGAGAGGGTGAGGAGGTGAGAGGGGTGGCGTTCTCACCCTCTCACCTCCTCACCCTCTCATCCTCTTAATCCTCGTAAGGGCATTTCAAGTCCCCAAAATAATAAAATACGCCGATGCCGAGATAGACGTAGGTGTCGTTGCTCTTGGAGTTGCCACGCTGGCGGCCTGGGGTGCCGATGGGCGGTTCGATATTGTTGCGGGTGAAGAAATCGGGGTCTTTGGCAAAGAGTTCCGGGGAGCGGTCAATAAAGGGCAGGGCGTCATCGCCACGCAGTTCGGCAACTTCTTCGGGGTCGGGATAGGCAGTGCTGACATCGTCAAGGTAGTCGCTGAAAAGGCGGCGGGCACTGATGTCAATATTGATGCTCCATTCGTAGTTGAGGTCAATCTTGAAGCCAGCGCCATAGACCCAGCCACCGGCCACGGTATAGTACTCGTCGCCCTTGAACTGGCCTTCGGTGCCGAGCGGGCGCAGTTCTACCCAGTCGCCGTCGTCGAGCTTGGCCTTGGGGTTGAAGTGCGTAACGCCAAGCCCAGCGAAGAGGTAGGGCGTCCAGTTCTTGTCCTTGCTGCCATGAATATAGGGGAGGAAGTTGAACTCCAATTGCCCGCCAAGGTCGGCTACCACGGAGCGGAAGCTGAGGTTGCGGGCCTTTTCGAAGAGGTTGGGGGAGTCGGAATCGTAGGCTTCTACCCTACCGATATTGCCGGAAAGCTTGAAGCCGAGGCGCTCGTTGAAATTATAGCGGAGGCCGAACCCCGCCGCTGGGCCGATTCGGTTGAGGCGCAGGTTCGTGTTCAGGTCGCCGAAGTAGTTGACGGCGGCCAGCCAGACGCCCGCTTCGGCGCCTTGCTGTGCTTGTAACCGGATTTGGGAAAACGTTGCGAAGCATGCAACGAAAAGGAAAATCTTCTTCACGGGTATTTTTTAAGTAGAAATTGGAAATTGATTGAAATTGAGAAATTATTGCAATCCGTTGATAATCAAGGCGATGTAGCTCGATTTCCTAATTTCTTAATATCAACTAATTTCAACGAAGTACTTAGTTGAAAATGCCTTCTGGTTTTGATTTTGGTTTTGGGCGGACAAAGTTACACTTAAACGACGTTGTCTGCATGGCTGTTGTGAGCCAGGTATAGGTTTCTTGAGAAATGCTAATGCTGCCAGCGTCTTTGTTTTTGCCAAAACTGGCCTTGCATGCCTTAACAGCTTGCCCCGAAACAATAATACCTTTGCCCGCCTTGTTTACAATGGCATCTGAACAAAACAGCATTTTTTGATGAAAAAAACATACCCTTGCCTTTCGCTCCTTTTCTGTTTGTTTTTTCTGAAAAACGCCAGCAGCCAGGCCGATTTGGCCATTGGCCAGTGGAAGTCGCACTTGCCCTTTGGCAGTGCTATCTATGTGACGCAGAGCGATGAAAAAATCTATTACGCCACCCGCTATGCCGTGCTGGAGGTGGACAAGGAAGAGCGCTCCATCCGGCGCATGACCAAGGTAGAGGGCCTCAGCGATGTAGGCGTCAGCCTCATCAAGTACAATCGGGAAAGCAAATCCCTCCTGGTGATTTACAACGACAGCAAGGTGGACATCGTCAGCGACGAAGGCGTGCTCACGCTACCTGCCATCGCCGATGCGCCATTTCTTGGCGGAAAGCAAATATTTGACGTGTTCATGGAAAGCGACACGGTCGCCTACCTCGCTGCAAACTATGGCCTCACCACCCTGGATATGCGCCGGGGCATTTTCCCGAACACCATCAAAACGCCCGTGGAAGTGCGTTCGGTTCGCCCATATAATGGCCTACTTTATGCGGCTACGGAAGATGGCCTCTATGCTGCCGACCCCAACGGAGATGACAATATCAACGACTTTTCCACTTGGGACTGGCTCAACGGAACGAAAGGGTTCCCCGATGCTTTTGATTCTGACGCCATGACCCTGCACAATGGCCAACTCTACCTCGATGTGAACGACAGCCTCTACGTCTTCAATGGCGATACAGCCACCTACATCATGCATACCGACTCCCTCGACCTCAGTTTCATTACTGCCGAGGCAGAACATTTGATAGCAGGCTTTTTATGCAATTCAGGTTGTAAGGGTAAAACATTTGCACTTGATGAAAACAACCAGCCTTTCCGGCTTGGGCAAAGCTGTGTGTTCTTTCCTCATTATGCCATTGAGGACGAGTCAGGCACCTACTGGTACGCCGACGACACCCGTGGCTTCTGGAGCCAGGACAAAGACGCCGAGTGTACCTCCTTTGAAGTGAACAGCCCCACTACCATCAACAATTACCAGTTGGATGTCGCAAATGGAAAGCTATGGGTGGCCGCTGGGGGCGTGGATGTCACATTCAGCGCCGTTTTCCGAAGGGATGGTTTTTACGCTTTAACAGACGGGAAATGGAATTCCTACAGCATAAAAAACCGGCCAGAGCTTAACGATGTATTCGACTTCCTCGACATCAAAACCCACCCCGCCAACGGCAAGGTCTATGCCGCAGCCTACCTTGATGCACTTGTCTGCTACGACCCCGATGTGGATACCTTCGCCGTTTACAATGAAACAAACTCAACGTTGCAAGGTGCGCTCGGCGACGAGTCCCGCACCCGTGTGGTGGGCCTTGCCTTCGATGCCGAGAACAATCTTTGGATGTGCAACCATAGCGCCCCCAAGCCGCTGGCCGTGCTGACCGACGCTGGCGAGTGGCATAGTTTCCGGTTTCCGCCCAGTTGCACCAACGAGACCCAAATCAACCGCGTTGTGGTGGATGCCCTTGGCTATAAATGGCTGATGTCTTCCTCCAGCAGCACGGGCGTCATCGTCTATGACGAGGGCGAAAACCTTGCAGATGCCACCGACGACCAGTGCGTGGTGCTGAACGCTTCCAATTCTGTTTTGCCCACCAACGAAATCACCAGCATAGAGGTGGACCGGGATGGCAGCGTGTGGGTAGGTACCAAGATCGGCGCTGCGGTGTTCCAATGCGACCCTTTCAATGGCGAATGCCCCGGCAGCCGCCCCTACGTGGAATTGGACGGTTTTGGCGGAAACCTTTTGGATGATATCGAGGTACGGGCCATTGCCGCCGACGGTGCTAACCGCAAATGGTTCGGCACGGGGGCGGGTGTCTTTGTCATGTCGCCTGACGGCAACAAGCAGATTGCCCATTTCACCGCTGAGAACAGCCCCTTGTTCGACAATGCCATCACCGACATTGATTTCGATGATGCAACAGGCGAGGTATTCATTGGCACACAGCGGGGTATCATCTCCTACCGTGGCGAGGCTACATCGGCTAAGGGCTTCCATAGTAGCGCCTTGGTGTTCCCCAACCCAGTGCGGGATGACTACGACGGCCCCATCGCCATCAAGGGCCTTGCAGAGGACTCCACCATAAAAATAACGGACATCAGCGGCCAACTCGTTTTTGAAACTGAAGCACTCGGCGGCCAAGCCATCTGGAACGGCCGTGACTACAAGGGGCGCCGGGCCAATACGGGCGTCTATCTCGTCTATGCCACGAACAAGAACTCCAACGACCCTCAAGTGGCGGTGGCAAAAATTTTGATGATAAAATAGGTTTAAGTAATGATTAAAAAACAACTTCCTAAAGTTTGCCGCCTCCGGCGGCAAACTTTAGGAAGTTTCTTGTGGTTGTGGCGGCAAAGCCGCCACAACCACAAGAAGTTTTTTTTTTAATCGTTACTGAGCTGGACTGATTCGTGAGCGGAAATGCTCCACCACTTTTCCACAAGCCTCCTCCAGCATATGGAAAACCTGCTCAAAACCATTGTCGTCCCAATAGGGGTCTGGCACGGCTTGGTTGCGCCCCGGAGTGGCGAAGTTCATGATAAGGTGTACTTTCTCTTCTTGTTCCTTATTAATGGCAAGGCGCAGGATGTCCCGGTAGTTTTGGCTATCCATGGCCAGCACGAGGTCGAAGCGGTCGAGGTCGTGGGGCTTTAGTTGGCGGGCACGCTGCCCAGTGATGTCAATGCCGTACTGCCGGGCGGTGGCAATAGAGCGGCGGTCGGGCAACTCGCCAGTATGCCATGCACCCGTGCCAGCGGAATCCACCTGCCAGTCGAGACGGTGCTCTTCTATTTTATGCTGCATGATGCCCTCGGCCAAGGGCGAACGGCAGATATTGCCGAGGCAGACCATTAGTATTTTCATATTATTTGAGATATAGCTTGTCCCTTAGGGCTTCTTAAAACCGCAATTGAAAAACTCCTTGTTGCGGCATAAGAGACTGCTCCACACCTTCCATTTCGAACTCCTTCAGTTCAAAAGAAGTGCAACAGTCTTCGTTTTTTTTCAGGGTCAAATAGGTGAACGGGAAAACCGTCGAATCATTGAGGCGCAGCTCAAAACTGGCGTTTTCATCCCCAGTCTCCCAACCGATTTCTTGGTCAATGAAAAAATAGGCCGTGCTATCTGTTGAAGGTGAAACGAGCATCGAATGAACCTTGTTGTTCGCAAGGTCAAACACCTTCACCTGCTCAGCCTCGAAACTACCGTTTGCTACCAAATCTTCTCCACTATCTTTGTCCAGCAACTGAAAACTGAAAGTGGGCGGTGGCGAGAAGCATTCAATGTCCTTGCATTTGTCACAGCTATGATTTGCAATTGCGAGAGCGGCAACGAGTAGGAGCAGCAAAGTTTTTTTCATAAGAACGATTTTTAAGATTGGAAGTACAGGGCAAAAATAACAATGTCCATTGGCGTTTCATCGTCAACCCCGTTGCAGGTGGTGGCACGGTGCGCCGCCACTGGCCCGAAATAGAGGCCGTGCTGCGCAATGCGGGCATCCCATTCGACGCTGTTTTTACCGAAGGAAAATACCATGCCGCCACGCTGGCCGAGCAGTCCATCGCCGAAGGCTGCCGACATCTGGTGGCCGTTGGTGGTGATGGCACGGCACACGAGGTCGTGAACGGCATCCTGCGCCAGACGGCCTGCCCCTCCGAAGCGGTGACCTTCACGTTGCTGCCCGTCGGCACTGGCAACGACTGGGTCAAAACGCACGGCATCCCGAAAAGCCTCAAAAAATGGGTGAATTTTTTCCAAAACGGGAAAACTGCCTACCAAGATGTCGGGTGGCTCAGCTATCGGGCCGAGGGCGTGGAACAGCACCGCTATTTCATCAACGTGGCGGGCCTCAGTTACGATGCCTACGTGGCGCACCGGGCCGAAGCGTACAAGACCCAGGTTTCGAGCACCATTTTCTACCTCTTCCTGATTTTCCGTTGCCTGTTCGAGTACCGGGTGCCCCGGCTGCGTGTGTCGTTCAATGGGCGGGTCGTAGAAAAACCGCTTTACACCATCAACCTCGGTATCTGCCGCTACTCAGGCGGCGGCCTGCAACTCGTGCCCCACGCCCGCCCCGACGACGGCCTGCTGGCCCTCACCCTTGCGGGCCACATCTCCAAGTTGGGCGTGCTGCTCATCACCCCGTTTTTCTATTCTGGCAAAATCGGTTGGCACCCCAAAGTGGCCATGCACCAAACGACCGAGGTGCTGGTGGAGAGCGCCGACGGACAACCCGTGCTCGTGGAGGCCGATGGTGAGTTCCTCGGCGAGGGGCCAGTGCGGGTGCGGATTTTACCTAAACGGCTGCAACTGCTGGTTGGGAGGATTTGATGTGTCGTTCAAGAATTGGGGCATCCCTATTTTAAATCTTGTGTTTAAAACCTTCCAATTTAATTCAAAAGCAACCACCTTGCCTATCTTTGAACTCCTTTAAACGCCCACCGAACAGCATGAGTAGCAAAAGAAAAATCTTCAACGACCCCGTCTATGGCTTCACGAGCCTGCCCGGTGGCATTCTGCTCGACTTGGTGGACCACCCGTACTTCCAGCGGTTGCGGCGCATCAAGCAGGTGAGCCTGACGCACTATGTCTATCCGGGGGCGCTGCACACCCGCTTCCACCATGCGCTGGGGGCGCTGCACCTGATGACCGAAGCAATTGAGGTATTGCGGAGCAAAGGCGTGGACATCACGGACGAAGAATGCGAGGCCGTGAGCATCGCCATCCTGCTGCACGACATCGGGCACGGGCCATTCTCGCACACCTTGGAGCACACGCTCATCAACGTACACCACGAGGAGGTTTCGCTTCGTTTCATGGAGCGGCTGAACGAGATTTTCGAAGGAAAACTGACGCTTGCCATCCGCATTTTCAAGGACGAATATCCGAAGAAGTTCCTCCACCAGCTTGTCTCCGGCCAGCTCGACATGGACCGCATGGACTACCTCAACCGGGACAGCTATTTCACGGGCGTGGCCGAGGGCGTCATCGGTTTTGACCGCATCATCAAAATGCTCGTGGTTTGCGATGGCGAGTTGGCTGTGGAGGAAAAGGGCATTTATTCCATTGAAAAATTCTTGATAGCCCGGCGGCTCATGTACTGGCAGGTTTACCTGCACAAAACCGTGCTGGCTGCCGAGCAAATGCTGATAAAAACGCTGCAACGTGCCAAGCAATTGGCCATGCAGGGCGTGCCCTTGGACGTGCCGAAAAGCCTTGCTTTTTTCCTTTACCGCAATATTTCCTTGGAGGATTTCGATGCAAACCGGGAGGAGATGCTCGGCCACTTCGCCCGCTTGGACGACTACGACATCGCCACAGCCCTGAAAAGCTTCGAAGACCATGAAGACCCGCTGCTGGCCTTCCTCTCCAACAGCATCGTCAACCGCCGTTTGTTCAAAATCGAGCTGAAAAACCAGCCCTTCGAGCCGGGCTACGTGGAGATGGTGAAGGAGCGGGTGGCGGGGTTGTTCGCCCATTTCCCAGCGGGTAGCATGGACTACCTCATCATGTCCGGCGACCAGGCCAACCACGCCTACAACACGACCAAGGACGAAATCAAGATACTGTACAAGGATGGCTCACTGCTGCCCATCTCACAGGTGACGGATTTTGGTTTGCAAACGAACGTTTCGAAGAAATACTATCTCTGCTACCCGAAGTCGGCGGCAGTGTAAAGTCATTCCACCATCTGCTTCGCAATTGATAACTTTGGGGCAAAATCAGTTTTCCTTATCATGAAATTGCTTCGCAACATCCTTACCATCAGTGTTTTAGCCATATTTTTCACCACTAAAGGCCAAGCCCAAAACTCGAACCTCCTCACCCAGGAAATCCCCGGCACGAAGGCCAGTTTCAAGATGGCGCTCGTGCCCGGCGGCAGCTTCCAGATGGGCGGCGAAGGCTCACAGCGCACCATCCAACTCGACAGCTTTTGGATGGGCATGACCGAGGTGAGCTACGACGAGTTCGTCATCTTCCAGCAGAAACAGCTTGACACGGACGCCACCACGCACCCCACCCGCCCCTACAAGGCGGATGCCATCAGCCGACCGACACCACAGTACATTGACTATACTTTCGGCATGGGCAAGTCGGGCTTCCCCGCCGTGAGCATGACCCAGCAGGGGGCGCTGCGCTACTGCCTTTGGCTTTACACGAAAACCGGCATTTTTTATCGGCTACCGACGGAGGCGGAATGGGAGTACGCTTGCCGATATAAGTTCGACAGTTCGACAGTGGGCAGTTGGCAGTTAGGGGCCGAGTTGGGCGACTATGCCTGGTTTTACGACAATAGCTACGAGAAATACCACGAGTTAGCCAAGAAGAAACCCAACGCCCTCGGCCTCTACGATATGCTCGGCAACGTGGCCGAATGGACGCTCGATTTTTACGATGAAAATTACCTGACCACCATCCAAGGCGACCCTGCCGTAAACCCGTGGATTGAGCCTACAAAACGCCACTCCCGCACCGTGAAGGGCGGCTCCTACGACAGCAACGCCGAGGAATGCACCTGCGAGTTCCGCAAGAAATCGGAGCCGAAATGGCAGGCCCGTGACCCACAGATTCCCAAGAGCAAATGGTGGAACACCGACTCGCCCTTCGTAGGCTTCCGCCTCGTGCGCCCCGCCAAGCAGCCAACGCTGGAGGAAGTGGCGGCGTTTTTTGCGAAAGCGATAAAAGACTGAAAACAGGGATGAGGAGCGAGGAATGAGGGATGAATGCCTCGTTCATTCCATAAAACCTTGTGGCCAATGAAATACTACTTGCTGCTTTTCTTCTTCGCCTACGTGGTGCTCACCATGCTGCTGCCCCGTTGGCGCATGAAGCGGGCCACGGGCCAAGAGGTGTTCGTGGTACCGAAGGACGATTCGGCACAGGGCTTCATCGGGCGGATGTTCAAGCTGCTGTTCGGGCTGGCTTTCGTGGTGCTGGCCGTCCATGCTTTTGCTCCGCAATGGGAGCCGTACCTGTTGCCTGCCGAGTATTTGGTGCGCCCTTGGGCGCAATGGTCGGGGCTGGCGCTTCTACATTTTTCACTGATAATGGTACTGATTGCGCAAGCGCAAATGGCCCGCTCGTGGCGGGTCGGTTTCGATGAAAACGCCAAGACGGAGCTGGTGCAGGGCGGCCTATTCCGCTACTCTCGCAACCCCGTTTTCGTGGGCATGCTCGCCACGATGCTCGGCCTGTTCCTCGTGTTGCCGAATGCACTGACGCTGCTGGCCGCCGCCCTTACGTGGGTGGTGCTGCAAATACAGGTGCGGATGGAGGAGGGGTATTTGCTGAAGGCGCATGGGGAGGCATATGGAGATTATATGAAAAAGGTTAGGCGATGGCTTTGAAAAAAACGGGTGCTTTGACGCACCCGTTTTTTCAAACAATATCTTAATCTCCTTCCCTCCGCTCGCCTCACGTTTGTAAACCCCCTAATTTTGTGGGCTGATTCAAAATAGCTTTTCCCAAAACATGAAATACTCCATTTTCTTTCTCGCATTGATACAGTTCGCCTTGCTTGGCACGGCAGCCACTGCCCAGGACAATGGCTACAAGATTGACGTGACCGTTGACAATTACACGGGTGAAAAGACCTACCTCGCCTTTCGCCGGGCGGACAAGGTTTACAAGAAAGACTCCACCACCTTGGTCAATGGCAAGTACGTTTTTGAGGGACAGGAGCCACTTGCCCCAGGTATTTATCTCGTGCTCATGCCACCCGACAACAAGTTCTTCGAATTTGTGGTGACGAAGGCCGAGCAACGGTTTTCGGTGGTTACGAAGGCACCGGATTTTGGCCAGAGCGTGAAATACAAAGGCACTAAAGACAACGAGCTGCTGCAAGAATACCAGCGCTACATGTCGAGCAAAGTGGAAGAATCAAAGAAACTACAGGAGCAAATCGCCGCTGAAACGGACGAGAAGAAGAAGGCCAAACTGAAAAAAGAGGTGGACGACCTCGGCAAGGCCGTGCGGGAGCGCCAGAACAAGTTCATCAAGGACAACCCCGGCACTTACACCGCCAAGCTGATAGCCGCTTTTCAGGAACCCGAAATCCCGGAACCGCCAAAGAATGCCGATGGCACGATTGACAGCACTTTCCAGTTCCGCTACTACCGTTCGCACTTCTGGGACGGCTTCGACTTCTCTGACGAGGTGTGGGTGAACACCCCCTATTTAAAGGAAAAAACGGACCGTTTTCTTGATAAAATGACCCTTCAATCCCCCGACAGTGTGAAGGTCGCCGCCGAGTGGCTGGTGGAAAAATCAAGGGGCAATGTCGAGTTGTTCAAGTACCTGCTCCCCTACCTTTTGAACAAATACTACACACCAGAAATCATGGGCCTCGACGCTGTGTTCGTCCACCTTTCCGATAAATACTACAAGTCGGGCATAGCCGACTGGGTGACGCCGGAGAACCTCAAGAAAATCACGGACGACGCCTACATGAACAGCAATGTGCTCATTGGCAACAAGGCGCCAAACGTGAAAGTGCAGCGCTACGACCCCGTGCAAGACAAGTTCACCACTGACCTCATCAGCCCTTACGATGTGAAGGCGGACTACACCATCATCTTTCTTTGGAAACCCAACTGTGGCCACTGCAAACACACCACCGAAGAACTCATACCTTGGTACGAAGAATGGAAAAACAAAGGCGTGGAAGTTTTTTCCATTTCCTCTGCCACCCACATGGAGTTGGAGGATGCCGTGAAGAACATCCACGAAAAAAAGATGCCTTGGATTATCACCGCCGACCCATACAGCCGGGCAAGGGCGCTACAGCTTTATTACGGCACCTCCCTGCCAAAACTCTTCATCTTGGACAAGGACAAGAAAATCATCGCCAACCGGGTGGGTGTGAAGCAATTGAGCGAAATCATAGAGAACCATAAACGGGTGACGGCGAAGGAGAAGTGATGGGAACACGGTTTCATGGCTTCATTGTTCTATTGTTTCATTGTTTTCACAAAACAGCGCCGCCAAGATTGTAACTTGGCGGCGCTGTTTTTTTTTATATGAAATCAAAAAAGCCACTCAGAAAAAGACTCAAGCGGCCCGGCGCACCGCCCGGCACTTTGGAATTCACTGGTGAGCGCCGGATGGAGCAGCCTGTGCTCATGCGCATAAGGTACAACCAGCAGGAGTTCGAAGCCAAGAAATTCCCAGCTGGCGACTCCTTGTCCATTGCCCACGATGCAGTGAACTGGTTCGACGTGATGGGCCTACATGAGGTTGGGCTGATTGAGCGCATCGGCGAACAGTTCAAGATTCACCCGCTCGTGCTGGAAGACGTGCTGCACACCCAGCAGCGGCCCAAGTTCGAAGAGTACGGCAACGAGGTGTTCATCGTGGTACAGGCACTTTCTTACGACAGCTTCAACCATGAACTGACCGCCGAGCAAATCGGCATCTATTTCGGCGAAAACTTTATCATTACCTTTCAGGAAAACGAGGACGATACCTTCAAAGCCGTGAGGGAGCGGCTGGAAACCGGCAGCGGTCGCATCCGTGCCCGACGCCCCGACTACCTTGCCTATGCCTTGATTGACGGCATCGTGGACAACTACTTCGACGTGTTGGACAAGTTCGAGGCGAGGATGGAGGAACTGGAGGCCGAAATCACGCTGCGCCCAACGAGGCAGGTGAAAGAGAGCATCCTCAACTTGAAGTTCCAGATGCTGGCGCTGCGCAAATCGGTGATGCCGCTTCGGGAGGCCATCGGCAAGTTCTCCCGCAGCGAGTGCCCAACGGTGGAGGAGAGCACGGGACTTTTCGTGCGTGACCTCTACGACCACGTGCTGCGCATCGCCGACCTCGTGGAGACCTACCGGGACATGCTCAACGGTATCCAAGAGCTTTACCTCAGCGAACTCAGCCTCCGCACGAACAACGTGATGCAGATTTTGACCATCATCACCACCATCTTCGTGCCCCTCACGTTCTTGGTGGGGGTCTATGGCATGAACTTCGACAATATGCCGGAGCTGCATTGGCACTATGGTTATTTTTACCTCTGGGGCTTTATGCTTGCCATCAGCATTGCCTTGATTTTTTATTTTAAAAACAAGAAATGGCTTTAAATAACGCAGCGGATAACTCAACTTAATAAATCTCATATTCGGCGGCTTCGCCGCCGAATATGAGATTTAAAGCTGGTTCTTTCGGGCCTCCGGCCCGAAAGAACCAGCTTTAATAGTAAACCATGGTGCTGCGCATCTTGGGTTAATTAAATAGAAAATGATAAGTACGTCCGTGAAATTAGGTTAGATTATTAGTTGCGCAAGCAATTGGTTGTCAACACAATACCGAATAACCAATACCCAATACCTACTTAATATGGTGTAAATGATGAATAATAAAGGCGAATTAGTCGGCAAAAGCAAGGTGGTTAAATACCTGCTGTTTTTATTAAAGCTGTTGCTTTTAATAGGCTTGGTATATGCAATGGTGCGCTCCGACGAGTGGGAAGAACCGCTCAACAACATGGGCAGGCGGATATTCTCCCTCACGAGGAGCGATAGGGTCAAGTTCCTCAATGTGCTGAATATCCTGCTCAGCTTTTGCATCCTCATATTGGGGCTGCACCTGCTGGCCATCGTCGGCACATCGGTCTATCGCAGGCGGAACAAGATTCCGAAGGACAAACCGAACAACGTCGTACTTGGCATACAGAATCTTTACATCCTGCTCTCGACAGCCGTTTTCATTGTTACCATCCTTAGTTTTTTTGGCATTGATGTCAAAAGCCTTTTCACAGGCCTGACCATCGTTGCGGCGGCGCTGGCCATCATCACCAAGGATTATATCGCCAATATTTTAAGCGGCATTGCCATCAGCTTTTCGGATGAGCTTTCCATAGGCGACTATATTAGAATCGGCGAGCACAAAGGAAAAGTGACCGATATTTCCATATACCGCATTTCATTGCTGACCGATGACGACGAGATTGTTTTCATCCCAAACAACACGGTTTACATCAGTGAAATCATCAATTTCACAAAAAAAGGCATCCGCCGGGTGAACATCGAATTTGAATTGGCATTGTCATCCCTGACCGAAAAAATCGAAGACCTCGAAGCCGACCTCATTGAGTCTTTAAAGGACTATAGCGACAGCATTGAGCCGGAATCTTATAAACTGAGAATTGTGGATATATTGAAGGACAGCCTTAAGCTAAAATTCCAGTACACGCTCCGGCAAATCAACCGGGAACTGGAGCGGGAAATCCGCCGCAAGACCGTGAGAAGGGTGGTGAATCATATTGGGAAGAAATAGGGCGGGATGGCTTTGATGGCTAAAATTGTTGGGATTGCTGGGCATCCTTGACAATCCCAACAATTCAGCGAGTTCAACCATCAAAACGACCTCATCTGCACTCCCTGTAAAACCGCTCCATTAGCCTGTGGAAATCAACCATGGTGTCTTCCGACAAAAAGCCAGAATTGTTGATGTTGTTGTTGAGGTTCAAGATTTTCTGGATATGCGCCTCAGGCACGTTCGAGCGGATGGCGAGGCTCTTGGTGAACTGCTCGTTCAGTTCCTTGGTGGGCAGGTGGTAGCGCTCCCGCACGAAGATGAGGAAGAGCCGCATCTTCTGGGCGGCCAACTGGCGGTGGTTGTTGTTGATAAAAAACAGCCGCCCGATGGTTCCGATAAATTCCAGTGATGTATTGGTGTTTTTCTCCAAAACCGGAATGACCCGCTGCCGCCGCTTCGCACGGAAGATGAGGTATAGCAGCGCCATGCCCAACAAGGTGTACCATGCCCATGCCAGTGCTGGTTGCGATAGCACATATTTCAAGGGGCTTTCCCGTTGCGGCGGCATCCCATCAGCGGGGTTGTACACCCGCTCGTCCCAATAAACAGTACCAGGTGTCAGGTGCGAGAACGCCTTGGAGGCGTAGTCCAGCCCCCTTTTTTCAACCAGGTACAAATTGGTAAAAGCCAAAGGCGTGGTATGCAGGTAGAACATGCCCTCGCCATAGCTGGCCCGCATGAAATAGGGGCTTGTGTTGTTCAGGCGGCCTATCGTTGTGAAGACGGTTTGGGAGTCGCACAAGTACTCACTCGGGAAAAAGGTCCAGGTGTGCTGCATGGTATTCCGAAGGAAGAGGAACTTTAGGTTGTAACCTTCCGCATCCATCAGGTCGGGATGCTCGAAATTCAGGTTCACCACTGTGTCGGAGAGGGTGGATGGTATTTCGTATTGCAGTTGTTCATCTACTGCTACTGCTTCCTCCTCATCTTCCTCCACCTCCTCCACTTCTTCGTAGTCGTGTAGTTTGCCGCACTCATAGCCGTAGAGCGAATCCAGTAGGGCACGGGGCAGGTAGGGCGTTGCGATGAAGGCGCTATTGCCTTCGGCAACAAAATCCAACAACTGAAGGGTCGAGACCGAGTCGAGCCAAAAATCGTTGCCGACATAAACGAAGCTGCCACGTTCAAGGCCGCTGCCAAGGCTGTCCTTCAGGATTTTCAAATCGCCCTTTGGGAAATAGGTTTTCAGCAGGTTGTGCACCAAATAAGTGCCGTAGGGGTCCTTGCTCTTGGGGTCGTAATGCTCCCGCCAACTATGTGGCATTTTGCAGCCACTCACCAAATGCAGCAGCCACAGCAGCAGTAGCGCCGCAGCGAAAGTCAATATGGGAGCTTTTTTGATAGACACTTTTTAATGATGAATGATTAGGTTCCCTGCGGGAATGACAAATATTAGGTGCTTGCGGTAGCCACTGCTGCCTTTAGCTTGGTTTCGAGTTGTTCAAAATCGCTCGGGGTCAGTTCCACCTTGCCGTACCAGACCCGTTCGAAGATGAGCGTCACCTCCTGCACCGTGCCGAACAGCGGCGAACCGGCCAGTTCCCGCAGGTAGGCACCGTTGGTCTTGTCCCGCTTCCAGCGGATGTGGTTGCGCACCGAGAGTTCCTTCAGCATGGCCAGGTAGTAGAGCCGCACGGCCAACGGGAAGTCGCCTGCGGCAATGGCACGGCGGATCGGGTCGTTCAATTCCGCCTCGTGCAGGTTCTCCTCGATTTTGCTGAGTTCCGCCTCACTGACAGAAGGCTTCAGTTTGGTGTCTTTCGGGCCGAAAAGGTCCTTGCCACCACCCAATTTCAGGAACAAGAACACCAGCAGCCCAATGGCCAGCACAATGAGCAGTATTTTAAAGGCAGGGCCGAAGCCCTTTAATCCCGGCGGCTCTTTTGGTTCATTTTTTAGCTGCTGCTTGGGGCCAGAGTAGTCCATGCCCTCCTTGAGCGATTCCCATTTTTTGGTATCAAAATCGTGGCGCTTGATAGGCTCGCTGGCGTAGCCATCGGCAAGTGACGGGGGCGGCAATGGCTCAGCATCCTGCGCCTTGGCAACGGAGAGCGCAAGCAGAACAAAAATCAAGTGCAGAAAAAGACGGGGCATAACTGAATTGTTGGCCAAAGGCAACGCCTTAATTGGCAGCCAAAATAAGCCCAGAATTACATAACGAACAAGAAAGATGGCCCGATTTGCGATTTTATCGTTACGCTGCCAGCTTTCAAACGTGAGGACTCAAGTTGCTCAAGAATCTCAGTACAAAATCAAGCATAGCTGGATTGCGAGAATAAGTCACCTTCGACTTGGATGATTTTGAAAGCTGAGATTGCGCTCCATACGTCAGGGGGATTGGTCTTTGGCAAGCTATTTGGCCAAAAACTCGCTGACGTCTTGGGAAATTTCCTCCTCCCGTGCAATCATTTCCCAAAAAAAGCGTCTCTATGCCACGGTGGTTAAAACGCCGTTAAAATCAACCCCCCGCCCGTTTTGGGCATAAACATTCAACGGCCATAATTGTAAACTTGTTGGTCAAATTGGGAATCTGGGTGCAGCCCCTTAACTTTGAAGCCCGATTTTGTTCAACAACCTTACGAGATGATGATTGACCATCCTCAACCCACAACATTTGTTAACCGCTTAAAAGAAGTGATTATGAAAAACAAAGGTCTCTTGCTCGCCCTTGTTGCCGCTGCCGGCCTGTTCCTGGCCTTCTATTTTCCAGTGAACACCGCACAGAAGGAAGCGACGCTCATGGAGTCCATCCTCACGGAACTGAACTACTACCACTATCAGCCGCTGGAGGTCAACGATGCCCTCTCCGAGAAGATTCATGGCCTCTTCATCGAGCGCCTCGACGGTAGCCGCCGTTGGCTCACGCAGGCCGATGTGAAGCAGTTGGAGGCTTGGAAAACGAAGCTGGACAACGAGGCCAACGAGGGCACCTTTGCCTTCCTCGACCTCGCCACGCAGTTGCAGGAGGCTGGCATCCGCAAGACCCAGGCTTGGTACCGGGAGCTATTGGCGAAGCCTTTTGACTTCAAGCAGAACGAGGCCATCGAACTGGATGGCGAGAAGAAGCCCTTTGCCAAGAACGACCAAGAACTCAAGGAGTACTGGCGCAAGCAGATGAAGTGGGAAACGATGACCCGCCTCACCGAAAAGCTGGAGAAAAAAGAGAAGGGTGAAGAGGATTTCAAGAACAAAACCTATGAGGAACTGGAGGCTGACGCCCGCAAGGATGCCCTCAAGGTCTATGACGACTGGTACGAGCGCCTCAACAAACGCAAGCGCACCGATTTCCTCAGCATGTACCTCAATGCCTTCACCAATATCTTCGACCCGCACACCGAGTACTACGAACCTGTGGACAAGCAGAACTTCGACATCGGCATGTCGGGCCGCTTGGAAGGCATTGGTGCCAGGCTGCAAACGGATGGCGAGTTCACCAAAGTGAGCGAAATCATCGTGGGTGGCCCCGTTTGGAAGCAAGGGATTTTAAAGGAAAACGACAAAATTTTAAAGGTAAAACAAGAAGGCCAAGCCGAATGGACAGACCTGACGGGCATGGTCATCAACGACGTGGTGCAGCTCATCCGGGGCAAACCGAACACCAAAGTGACGCTTGCCATCAAGAAAGCGGAGGGTGGTGCCACGGAAGAAATCACCGTGGTGCGAGATGTGGTCATTTTGGAAGAGGGCTTCGCAAAGTCGCTGCTGATTGATTCCCCACAGGGCGAGCGCATCGGCTATATCCGCTTGCCGAAGTTCTATGCTGACTTCCAGAACAAGGACGGGCGTCGCTGTGCAGAAGACATCGCCGTTGAACTGGAAAAGCTGCAACAGGCCAGCGTGCAGGGCATCATCCTCGACCTGCGTGGCAACGGCGGCGGTTCGCTTCGTGATGTGGTGAAAATGGGCGGCTTCTTCGTGGAGGAAGGCCCCATCGTGCAGGTAAAGTCCCGCTCCCGTACACCAGAAGTTCTAACCGACGACGACCCTTCCGTGCAGTACAAAGGTGCGCTCATTGTCATGGTTGACCAATTCAGTGCCTCTGCCTCCGAAATCTTGGCGGCTGCACTACAAGACTATGGCCGGGCCATCATCGTTGGCACTGGCAACAGCACCTTCGGCAAAGGCACCGTACAGCGCTTCTTCGACCTCGACGCCGTGGTGCGTGGCAATCCAGAGGTGAAGCCGCTCGGCGAGGTGAAGCTCACCGTGCAGAAGTTCTTCCGGGTGAATGGCGGCTCTACCCAACTAAAAGGCGTAGTGCCGGACATCATCTTGCCCGACAACTGGCTCTATGTGGAAACTGGCGAGAAAGAAGAGGACTTCCCGATGGAATGGACGCAGATAGACCCTGTGCCTTATGGCCAAAAAGTATATTCGTTGGCTGCGCTGCCGCAAATCAAGCAATTGGCCGCAGGCCGCATCAAGTCCAGCGAGGTCTTCCAGAAGATAGACCAACGTGCCCGCCGGGTGAAGGAACTTCGTGACGACACCGACCACAACCTGAACCTCGATGCTTATTTGGCCGAGAACAAAAAATTAGACGAGGAGGACAACAGCTACGATAAGCTCTTCGACAAGGACGTGCTTACCAGCATCCAGAACCTCCCAGTTGACATGGCCAGCATCAACGCCGACGAAAGCAAGAAGGCCCGCAACGATGAGTGGCTCAAAGACGTGAAAAAAGACGTTTACCTGTTGGAGACGCTGAACATCATGCATGATATGTTGGTGATAAAGTAAGCGGGTTGCTTTCATCGGAAAAGCGAAAGGCGTCGGCAGGGTTTCTGCCGACGCCTTTCGCTTTTTGGCACTTATTGTATCTGACATGGTTGTTGAAAACTTCTGCGCATCCTCAACCCTACCCCTCCCTCTTTTTGTTCTACCTTCGCAAAAGAATAGATAGCCGAATTGCTGAGTTTGATGGATAGTTGAACGTCACCGACAACCCGACAATCTAACAATCTCAGCAATCACAACAATCGAACAATGCCATCCTTCTGCCACCTCCATTGCCATACCCAGTACTCCCTGCTCGACGGTGCCTCCGACATCGGTAAGATGATGGACAAGGCCGTGCGGGACGGCCAAAAAGCCGTCGCGCTCACCGACCACGGCAATATGTTCGGGGCATTCGAATTCGTGAACGCCGCCAACAAACGGGGGTTGAAACCCATCGTCGGTTGCGAGTTTTACCTCGTGAAGGACCGCCACAAAAAGCAGTTTTTGCGCAGCAAAAACGAAGAAGACGTGCGGCACCACCAGCTGCTGCTGGCCAAAAACCGGACGGGCTACGAGAACCTTTCGAAGCTCTGCTCGCTCGGCTTTATCGAGGGGCTTTATGGCAAGTATCCCCGCATTGACAAGGAGTTGCTGGCGCAATACAGCGAGGGCCTCATCGCCTCCAGTTGCTGCATCGGGGCAGAGATACCGCAGACCATCATCCACCACGGTGCCGAAAAGGCCGAGGAACTGCTGAAATGGTGGCTCGACCTTTTTGGCAAGGACGACTACTACATCGAACTCCAGCGCCACCGGGGCTTGGAGAATATTGACGGCCTCGGCATCAGCCAGGAGGACGTGAACCAGGTGCTGCTCGGCTTCGCCAAAAAATACGACCTCAAGGTCATCTGCACCAACGACAGCCACTACATCGAGGAGGAGGACTCCATGCCGCACGACATCCTCCTCTGCGTGAACACCAACTCGCTGCTCGACGACCAACAGCGTTTCCGTTTCCCGTCCTCCGATTTTTACTTCAAAACGCAGGACGAAATGAACCGCCTTTTCGGCGACGTGCCGCAGGCGGTGGATTATACCCAAGAGATTTATGATAAAATAGAGCCGCTGCAACTCGTGCGAGACGTGCTGCTGCCCGCCTTCCCCGTGCCAGCGGGCTTCGATTCGCAGGACGATTACCTGCGCCACCTCACTTTTGAAGGGGCAAAAAAACGCTACGGCAGCATTGATGCTTCTACTGAGGAGCGCCTGAACTTCGAACTGAACGTCATCAAAAACTCCGGCTATCCCGGCTACTTTCTCATCGTGCAGGACTTTACCAGCACCGCCCGAAAAATGGGCGTGAGCGTGGGGCCGGGCCGTGGTTCGGCGGCGGGTTCGGCTGTGGCCTATTGCACGGGTATCACCAATGTGGACCCCATCAAGTACGACCTGCTGTTTGAGCGCTTCCTCAACCCAGAGCGGGTAAGCATGCCCGATATTGATATTGACTTCGATGACCGGGGGCGTGACAAGGTCATTGACTACGTCGTGAACAAATACGGCCGGATGCAGGTGGCGCAAATCGTGACCTACGGCACGATGGCCGCCAAGTCGAGTCTGCGGGACGTGGGTCGGGTGATGAACGTGCCGCTCGGCGAGGTGGACAAGGTGGCCAAGAGCTTTCCCATGCAACTCGGCACGACGCTAAAGGACGTTTTGGCCACGCCCGAAAACGAACTGCGTGACAAGTTCAACTCTGCCGATGACGTGGACAAAGCCTTGAAATTCAGGGAGATAGCCAATGCCCACGACCAAATCGGCGATATGATTCAGACTGCCCGAAAGCTCGAAGGCTCGGTCAGGAACACGGGCATACACGCCTGCGGGGTCATCATTACCCCGGACGATATTACGAAGTACGTGCCCGTGACGGTGGCCAAGGACAGCGAGCTGCTTGTCAGCCAATTCGACAACAGCGTGGCGGAGTCGGCGGGCCTGCTCAAGATGGACTTCTTGGGCCTGCGCACCCTCACCATCATTGACGATGCCGTCAAAATCATCGAGCAGGTGCATGGGGTGAAAATAGACCCCGACGCCATTCCGCTCGACGACCCCAAGACGTATGAGTTGTTCCAAAAAGGTGAGACGGTCGCCATCTTCCAGTATGAAAGTTCAGGGATGCAGAAGTACATGAAGGACCTCAAGCCGACGACCTTCGACGACCTTATCGCCATGAACGCCTTGTACCGGCCCGGCCCGTTGGCGTATATCCCTGATTTCATCGCCCGTAAGCATGGCCGCCAGGTCATCCACTACGACCTGCCAGCGATGGAGGAGTACCTGAAGGATACCTACGGTATCACGGTCTATCAAGAGCAGGTGATGTTGCTGTCGCAAAAACTGGCCAATTTCACCAAGGGCGAGGCGGACGTGTTGCGGAAGGCGATGGGTAAAAAGCAAAAGGCGGTACTGGACAAGATGTACCCCAAGTTCCTAGAAGGTGCCGAGAAAAACGGCCACCCGAAGGAAATTTGCGAGAAAATATGGAAGGACTGGGAAGCCTTTGCCAGCTACGCCTTCAACAAAAGCCACTCGACCTGCTATGCCCTGTTGGGTTTCCAGACGGCCTATTTGAAGGCCAATTACCCGTCGGAGTTCATGGCGGCGGTGCTTTCCAACAACAAGAGCGATATTTCGGGCATCACCAAGCTGCTGCAAGAGTGCAACCGCATGAACGTGCCCGTGCTCGGCCCGGACATCAACGAATCAGTCTCCGATTTCACCTCGAACAAGGCCGGACAAATCCGTTTCGGCATGAGCGCCCTCAAGGGCGTGGGCGAGGGGCCGGTGGAAGATATTTTGAAAGAGCGGAACAAAAACGGGCCGTTCAAGTCCATCTATGATTTTGTGAAACGACTGGACACCAAGTCAGCCAACAAAAAAGTGCTGGAAAGCCTTGTGCTGGGCGGTGCTTTCGACTGTTTTGAGGACAAGGAAAAAGGCGTGGGCCACCGGGCGCAGTTTTTTGCGCCTTCCGGCAAATACGACAGCTTTATCGAACAGGTGCTGCATTTTGGCAGTTCATGGCAGGAGCGGCAAGCCAGCGCCGTCATGTCGCTTTTCGGAAACGACAGCGCCGCCATGGACATCGCCGAACCGGAGCCAACCAAGTGCAATCCTTGGAGCCTCATCGAAAAACTGGAGCGGGAAAAAGAGGTGACGGGCATCTATATCAGCGGCCACCCACTGGATGACTACCGTTTGGAAATGGAGAACTTCATCTCTTGTACCTTGGAAGATTTGGAGGAGAAAAAAGGCCAACCCGTGAAGGTGGCGGGCATCGTAGTGAAGTCAATCCACAAAGTGAGCCAGAAGGGCACGGGCTACGGCACCTTCGTGCTGCAGGACTACCACGGCACCTTGGAACTCAGTCTTTTCAGCGACGATTACATGAAGTTCAAGGGCTTTTTCGAGCAGGGCAATTGTGTGTTCATCACCGGCAACTACGAAGCCCGCTGGGGGCGGGAGGATGAGTTCAGCCTGAAAGTAAAAGAGGTAACACTCCTCGAAAACGCTGGGAAGAACCTCGTGAAATCCCTCACCCTCAAGCTCAATGTGGCCGACCTGACCCCCACGCTGATTGACCAATTGGAATCGCTTTGCAAGGAACACAAGGGGCAGCAGCAATTGAAAATGACGCTGCTGGACTACGAGAACAAGACGAGCCTTTCCTTCACCAGCAAGGCGAAAAAGGTGAACGTGAGCAATGATTTGGTGGCGGCGGTGAAGGGATTGGGGGTGGAGTGTGCAGTGGGCTAGTTTTTTTCATTCATAAAGTTAAAGCAACTAAAGTTATGTAAATGAGAGGAATATTAAATAAAGAACATGTAGAAGCTGTGAAAAGGGAAGCGCAAAACCAAATGTACTACATTTACAATGCGGTATCTTTTGCCGCTTTTTCTCGAAACCCTCCTACAATTCATAAGGTTACACGAGAAGGCTTAATTTTTATTGTAGGGACTGACGATACTGGATTCAATCACATTCATCTTCGTCATTCAGGCATTTCAGGTGAAGTTTTCTGGGATGACTTCAACGACCATAAAGGACAAGTAGTTGAGAAATTTGATAAATTTGGAAGACGAAAATATCGCCTTGATAACCCGAGTAGTTTTCATCCCTACTCAGTACCTATTCATGATTATTTGAACATAGCTGACCAAGTTTATGCCAATGGAGAACTCAAAATTGAAAAAAACAAAAACAGTGACTTGTTTGATGTTTTTGAGGGGGTGCAATATCATTAAATAGTGAAGACATTAAATACCGACTTGTTCTTTACAAAAACTCAAAAATTGTGCATACACTCTTCCCTTTAACTAAGAAATTCAACTCACAAGAAAAATTAGTTATTCATTTTGCTCAAAAAAGTCCACGCAAAAAACTCAATTTAATGAGTGACGATTTTCAGATTGAAATCCCATATGTTGACGAATATGGAATAGAGAGGTATGTTGTAATTATAAGGGATAACCCACAAAATAACCAACAAGAAAATTGGTATGTCCAAGCAAATGCTATTGATGGAACCCCTTTAGTCACTGAATTTTTTAATCGTAGAATTAAAGATATGGACATAAGATTAGAAGCGTATTTATGGCGTTTAGAAAGAGTAGATTTAACCACACTAGAAAATTTTATCAAAAAAATGGATGCACTTATTGTCCCTACGAAAGAGTAACACTTTGTCCCCTTACCCAAACCAGTACATTGTAAAAAATCATTACCATGACTGCTCTCATACTCGACAACCAAATCTTCACCAACCCTAAAATAAAAGGACTAAGCCCTGTATTACCACCCGGCACATCTCTGCATAGGGCATCTTCATCTACTACCAGCACAAAAATAGCCTTCATCGAACCATCTGTGAAGCCTCATCATGGAAAGGAAACTTTTTGAAAAACTTATTGTTTTGAAATAGGAATTCTAATCCTAACCCCTTATTTTTGATTCAAAATCAACCTTGCAATGGTCGAGAGATTTAATATAAACAAAGAAAAAGCCATCAACTCCATACTTTTTGTGTTGGAGAAATTGGGT
>WBZM01001165.1_pt1 | contig 25642 bp, 24 predicted proteins | sample 5204271 | NCBI WGS metagenome assembly WBZM01 (sample SAMN12344346, study PRJNA552823) | activated sludge metagenome | biome: Activated sludge suspended growth; feature: Nitrification reactor; material: Wastewater; isolation source: activated sludge from nitrification reactor of wastewater... | reverse complement strand
GCCTTCATCCATAAGCATCCTATCTTTCATAAGTGCATATTGTTCCTTTGAAAAATCCCCATTTTTGACAGCTGCTTCAATTTGTGGAAAGTATTTTTTCCTATGCTTCCCGTTTGCGTGTTGTAATGCGAGCCAAATTGCATCCATTTGTTGCTTGCTCACTTCTTTTAAAGTGGGCATCCCACATTTTTCGATGATGCTAATTACCAACTCTTGGTTTCTGTGGTCAACTTGCGCAAATTGGGTAAATGGAACATTTTGCTGCCTTATTCTTTGGTCGCTCACTAAAACACTGTCCAGGATTTCCCCTTTTTTCAAACAATCCACCTCAACCATTTCAATTGAACCAACATAAGTGAACTTGTCCCTGTTCAAGTAAAGGAAAATGGCAGCAGCTAAAACAAATAATCCTATTGCCGCTAGAATCTTCTTATATCGCTTCATCTTGTTTTGTTTTTGAGAATTCATTGTCCTTTTGACAAAATGGGCATAAACGCTGTGCAGCTTCGTTGCGCCACCTTCCACGCCCTACCATGCAAAGCTACAAAACCTTCCTTGAAAAGAGACGCAGTGCCACTTCGCTCAATGCTGGCTCGAACGGTGCGGTAATTTTAGTGACGAAGACACTTTTTGATTGGGAAGGGGGAGCGCTTGCGACAACTGGTTGAAATGAAAGGTAGTGTGCCAGTAGGGGAAACTTCCAGTCTTTTTAACATTATTTTCTGCATTTTTTACAACTTGGTTCTGTCATTCGGCATCTACACCTTCGCTTTTTGTTTTTATCACCATCGTGGCCAGAGACCAAAAGTGTTGCCGTACGCTTACCTCCCCTATACCGAAACTTTGGGAACAACCTGCACTTCCAAGTAAACTTCGAGAAGCTTGTTACCCCTTCATGCGCCTTTTCTGGATTGGCAAGAAGAAAGATATTCTTTTTAGCATAGTTCATTTGTACCTGCACATATTTATCAGATTTTAAAAGCTTGTGCGGTACTTGGAAACCTAACATATCATTAGGGTCATTGAAGAACACTTTTTTTATGTCAACAAGATTCTTTTTTGAACCAACACTAACTCCAATTGTATCCTTCCTATAGTTAAGAATTTTAGCATCTTCCAAGGAATCAGTCTCTAAATACCCTTGATAAGCGATATAGCTCAACTGGTCGGCATTATTATAACTATCTGGAGTTGCATTGGTAAGACCAAGAAGTGGCAATTGATTAGATAGAAAAACAAAATGCTCAATCTTATCAACAAAATTTTTGAAAACTTCCCGGTTTTGTTGGGTCTGCTGCCTGCTTTCAGCAATTGGCTTGAATAGTTGTTCAGGGTTTTTTAACTCCATAGGAAAACCTGGGATGTTGTTCTTGTAATAGTCGAATATTGTTTTCCGGTCTTTGTCACCCAGTACATCCCATAGAAATTTGCTGCCAAGGCTGGTCGTCATTACCACCGTGTTGGCATTCGAAGCATATTTCTTTATTCGAATGGAATCTGGTTCGGCAAAGGGATTAACCGCTTCTGTATGTGCCATTGCGAACACCATGCTAAATTGCAAAAACCTTCTATACTTTTCATTCTGATATAGTACCACATCAGTCAGGCCTTCCGTGACAACCTTAGTCTTTAGCCGATAATTCTGCTTTTGCCTCCCTCGGTCATCGTCCAAAGCGTTCAACCATGTTTTTGATTTTATAGTCTGAGGTGACCACACAAATGAATAGAATCGTATGACTCTGTTTGTGTCCTTTTTTTCTCTAAACTCCATGATGCGCAGGATGGATTGGTCGGCCAGCATGGAGTCTTTGTCATAATGCAGCTCCTTCATCCATGGCATGGTAGGGTAATTGTAATTTTTTACTCTATTTAACCTAAAGCCCATTTGGTTAGCTATTTCATGGCCAAACTTATCAAAAATGGTATCCCCCTTGATGCCCATTCCATGCATCATGACGATATTGAGGGTATCATTACCCCCTTTCGATTTGTCCATCATTTCCCGGAGCCCTGTGATTTTAGCTTTTGATGGGCAAATTGATTGTTGTTTGAATGGGATGCAGGAGCTTAAAATCAGCGCTGCCCATGATGCGAGGAGGAAGAAGTTTTTCATGATGAGACTAATAAAGTTTAAGAGAATGTTGATGCCCAACTTATTTGGTGAATTGCGCCATCCTGCCAACACGGATAATGACTGTTGCTTTATCATTATTGCCGAGCAACTCCTTGAAGTCCTTAGAGTTTTTCATTACATGCAGGTTGATATAAGTATCTTTGTCATCTCCAATTTTTATAGGAATCCTTAATGCAACCTCCAAATTGGCAAAGCTTTTTGCTGCTTTGTCACCAAACCTTTCTTCAAAAAATTGATTGCCGTTCCATAAACTATAATGTAGAACTGATGCGTATAATCCTAGTCCATCATCTGGGCCGAACATATAAGCAAGCGAATACCGGCCAAGGTAGCTGGTAACAGCACCTGTCATATATTCTTTGGATGTCTCGTCAGATAAACTGAGTTCTTGACCTGAGATATTGGTATTGAAATTAAGGCTTAATCCATTGGCTGACTTGAATGGCCGGAAATCTGCATTAAGGTTAATATTGTAATTACTAGCTTCTGGTTTCATTAATGAGCCGGCGTTGATAGTCTGTATGGTGTCATCTGGACTTTGCAGTGCTGAAAACCTAAACTCAAAACCTGCCCATTCATTGATTTTCCAACCGCCAGAAAGGGCAAGTGAAGGGCTTATAGCCTTCGAAGATTTTTCACCAGCTAGGTTAGCCAAGAACATACCTATCAAATTGCCTTCAAATGAACCTTGACCAGTAGTGTTTGAGGTACCAGTAGTGGTCGTTCCTTGCGTTGTAGAAGTGGTATCTACCACTGGCGGTGCTGTCTCAGGAGGAGGTACTTCTTTTTTATTTGATAAATCGCTGATTGAAAACAACTGTGCATTTGACTGGTATGACATTAAACAAGCAATTGCGAACATCAAGTACGCTGGAATTCCTCTTTTTAAAGGTAAAAAAATGAATATCATATGCTGTGAATTTTCCACAAAGAATGATGGACAGAATATGATATCCAAATTTCTACCAGAAAATGGTAATTAACAAAACTCCCTCACAGCCCCCCATACCACCCCCTCACCTTCTCCGCCATCAACCTCCGCCGCTCCTCCAAGAACGCCGGATAATCCTCCAGCCCCATTGTGAACACCCGCTCCGGGATGCAGTGCGCCTTCAGGTTTTGCGCCAGCACTTTTTGCTCCACGATGGAGCCGTAGCGGCACTCGCCAGTCTGGCACTGCTGCAAGAGATGGCCGAAATAATCCTGCGGGGCCTTGTTCCCAATCTGGATATTGATTTCCGACTGCATATAGACGTAGTTGGCAATCTGGTTGTACTGCGTGCGGCCAAGGCCCTGCTTTTTCAGCAAATCCTTGGGGAAGACGTGATGGACATCGCCCCGGTGCTCCACCAGTTCCCGCACGGTGATGTCCTTGGAGAGGAAGCCCTTGTCGCCGCCCACGATTTGCGCTGCGAGGAACACGAAGAAAAACGGGCTGTTCGCCAGCGGGGGCAACTAGAAAGGTTAAATGAGATTTGGTGAGTGGTCAGCCTGTTTATGCGCTGCTTTGGCTTTGTTGATTTGCTCAACTGCTTGCTTGGTCTGTTCATGAATAACCTTCATCTGTTCCAGAATCGGCAAGTGCTTCACCATTTCGTAGGCTTTTTCTTTCCACTCCCAAACGGCAATTTGTGCTTTTGATGTATTAGTTTCCATATCCTGTCAATTCGGTTGGTGTGATGATTCTTAAAGGGTGCAGGTAGCCAAGTTCGTAGTTTTTAGCCAAAATCCTGCGCTCCCGGTTAATATTTGCCAAGTGCTTAAAGTTCCAGCTAACCAAGAAATCAATCTTGTTGACCACACAAACTGCAACGTGCAGCGCATCGAATAGTTTTTTGGGTGGCATGATTCCGTTATCCAAATAGTTTTGGGCGAGCAACCCTATCTCCTCCGCTTTCTCCACCGACAAAAGCTCAATGGGATAATCTTCAATGACCTTCAACAGCTTAGTCCGCTCGACTTCATTGCCAGTCTGGTTGATTTCAGCGATGACATACTCCGTAACGAACGTATCATAGACACCCAACTTCACGAAATTGTCGAAAAAATCAACGGTTATCTCCCTTTTTTCGGGAGCGTCGTCAGCAAAGAGAAAATTGATGACGGAAGTATCGAGGTAAACGGTTGTCTTTGCCATTCGACAAAATTAAGGAAAAACGAAGATTTGGCAAGGCTCAATATACTTTAAGCCAACCATCCATCCTTCCCGAGGATGGCCGCCTTGAGCGCCGTCACCCGCTGCTGCCCATCTATCAGTATCTTCTTGCCCTCCGACAGCGAGCCGTCCTTGAGCCGCACATTCGGGTTGCGCCAAGCGATGACGTAGCCCACCGGGAAGCCCTTGTACAGCGAGTCCATCAAATCCCGCACCTTGCTGGTGTCCCAGACGAAGGGCCGCTGGATTTCAGGGATGGCAATTTCGCCACTCTTGACCCATGTGAGCAGGGTTTGGATGAGGTGCTGGTTGACGGCGTATTTTTGAGTTTTCATGGTGAATGATGGTTTTGATTTGAAAATCCTTGGCTTTTCTACACCCTTGCCAACGAAGAACCTGCCCAGCTCGTTGGCGGGCATGGGTGGCGGCCTCTGGCCCCTGTTGACTACCATGCGTAGCCTACGCACGGCGGCCAGAGGCCGCTATCTTAGCCCGTGTGCAAGCAAAGCTTGCAACGAGCAGTGCCGTTTTTCAATTAACATTACAGGTATTGCGCCAGCGGGTCTATCTGGCTGAAACAGCAGACGAGCTTGGACTCGCCAACATCAACCCCCACGGAATACCTGAGTAATTGTCCCATAATTATTTACTGTTTTTGTTGACTCCGAAAAGGACGGACAAAAAAAGCAGGGACTCCTTTCATCGATTAGTCTCATTTTTATGCAAGATTGCTACGAACAAGGAAGCATCTTTAAGTACTGTCCAATCTCTAAAAGAAGCAAAACAAGTGGACTTGCCTCCAAGAACTGCATCGTAATAAATGTGTTACGTGCTTAGACGTGAGCACCTGTTTTCCACCTGTTTTCCTGTTTCTTTGGCTTGTCCTTTTCTTTTCTCAAAGATATGAGACTTGAACCAGCGTCTGCGAAGGGAACACCCTGCGCCAGCGGGGCCTATGGGCGGATTTGCGTACCGCTGGGCCACATGCTGCCGAGAAAGAATGCTCCGGCTTTGATTGTAGCTCGAAGCACATCCTTATCAAATTGCCCCGAAACCGTTCGTCCGGCAGCTTGGCACCCAATAGTTCTTGCGCCCAAAATCCTGTTCCTGTATTCGTTTCGTCCATCATAGCGGTGTTTGTTCACCGCAAGATAGCAAGTCAATTTTTATGGGACATGATTAGGTTGCAAACCTAATCGTGTCCCATATCTCTGGAACTCCTTGTATTTACTGATGTTTTCAGAGGGCATTTTTTGAAGTTATGTATCTTAAGATTCACAAATTAAAAATTATCCGTTTTGACAAATGCTTGGTTTTACTGGCTTTTCGAGTTGCAAAAACAAGCTAAAAACTCAAATCTTGTCCGACTCGAATTTTATGGGACATGATTAGCAGACAGACTTGCGACAACTGATTATTTATTTTTTTCCAAATTAAAAAATGTCTCAATTGAATTTGAAACTGGGTCTTCAGTCAATTTAATAAATGGCATTATTTTACTTAACATTTGTTTTAACATTCTCCGCATTTCATTAAACAAAAAACCTCCATTCCATAAATTCTCCCTGCCGTATTCAGTCATAGTTTTTATTACACCAAATGAGAAAAATTGAAACAAAAACACGATTACGAACATTGATATTACTGAAGAATCGAATAAAATAGAGATGCCAAGAACGATAATCATGCTAGTAATTAGGCAAATAAATTGTAAACTTTGTTCAAATTTCAATAATTGGGGATCACGCCATATTTTCAATTGATAATCTTTGGCCATTCTTTGCATTGGAGAACTTTCATCAATTGGCTCAAAACCCATATCTATAAAATGCCTTAGCCAACTAATAGGTCTTGTTACACAGTAATAAATAGCGGTAAATATCATTATCTGAATCAATCCAATAGTTTTGAGTGCATTTTCAATACTGATGAAATCAGCAGGATGAGAATTGTAAATATTTACCTTGCTTCTTATGTATGATGAAAGCAACATAAGGAATATAGTAAGACAAGTTAATGTAAGGATTGACTTTACATATCTGATAACTAATCTTCTTGTAAAATAAATATGCCTAACTAATGAGGCTTCCATCTTTGCTACTTCTTGCAATAGTGTGATACTTTTAGAATTCGAGAGGTTTTCAAAGGTTTTATATATCACTTCTAAAAGGTTCTCAAATTTTTCCTTTCTTATTTCCCTCTCATAATTCTTCTTATCTTCAGCATTCTTACTTTTCCAATTGGCATCCTCGTTAAATTTAATGTTTAGATAATCATCCAAGTCGAAACTATCCCTACCTGCAACCCGTCCTTTAGTTTCATCTATTAAAGCAAGAACACTTTTAAATTCTTCGTCGTTTAGATTTGTAGGAATTACAAAACCTTGGTCAATAAAATGCCTATGCGTTTCAGCTAATTTTTCTGTAAAATCTTTAGTGGTTTCATCTTCAGGCAATCTGAGTCCAGTTATAGACAATCTCGGTAAATGAAATCCAGATTCTGCTTGTGTTTTAGGAAAATCATTTGGGATGTAGTAAAATCTAACAATATCTTCGTATAGGTTTGCAATGGATTTAATTGATATATAGACGAAAACACAAAATGGAAAAACCACACAAAGAATGATGCCGATAAATGGAAGATTAATCATTTCTGTTTTTAAATAAAGTAGAATATCTTCAGGTTTAGTGTCAAGGAAAGGGATAATGGCATCATATTCTTTTTTGAATATAAAAAATAATGAAAGTAAATTATCAACAAGGTCTTTTAGGAAATATGGCACAAGTATTAATAAGCCAGCACCACTAATAAATGAGCCAGCAATTCTTTGAAGAGTAGATAACCTAACTTCAGACCTTTGCAAAAATACCCTAGCAGCTACTTTGTCTTCTTCTTTAAGATTCATAGTTTAAAATCTAAATTTAATATTTTACCACCTCCCCCCACCTCCCAAACAACCACCCCACCCTCCCCGCCTCGCTCCCAAACCCCTTCTTGATGCCATAACAAGCATCCACGGCAAGGTCAAGTCGATGATGGGCAGCGAGCAGTTCAGCAGGCATCCTATTCTGGTCATAGAAGTCGAAAAAAACAACGACCAAAGATTTGAGAAATGTTGTGAAAGTTTCATTGGTTACTTAGGCAAATGAAATGAGATAATAGCTAAGTCAAGTTCCCTATTTCTATCTCCATTTAGGTGCATTTTATAGTTAAACCAATTTTCGTCGTTAACATTTAACTCTTTCAGGAAGTTAGAATGAGTTTTAGTCGCTGATTTTATTTTCCCCAAGACTTCTGTGATTTCATTATTTTGAACAAAATTAATCACAGCTATCTTTGAATTTCTCCAAGTAAGATAGCCAAGCAATTGGTCTATGGTTTTTAGGTAGTTTTTTTCACCTTTCCAATATTTACATTCGGCGACAAAAACTACGTTGCTGTCATAACGAAGTAAAATATCTGTTTTCCCTGTTTTGTTAAATGTTTCGCCACTTGCACTTCCCAATTCGAAATTTGGGTCTAGTGTGAAAAGGATAAAATCTCTTATATCCTCTTCGCTTTTACCCATGTATGTGGAAGGTAGTCGTTCAAAATTTTTACCTACATCGTTTATTATTTTCAATATCTTCCTGTAATTGCTTTCATCTAATGTAGGTTCTGGCTTAAATTCTTTATCATAAACAACAGGTTTTATAATTATTTTCTCCTTTAATTTAGGTTTTGGTACTGAAAATGTTTCTGCAACACCTTCTTTCTTTTTGATTGGTACTCCTAGCGAAGCTAATAAATTGTTCTTATTGAGCAATTGCTGTTTTCTGTTTTCTATCATTTGTATAATCATTTGGGGCAAACCTTTATTAAAGCTAGTAATGTTGATTTTAAGATAATTGTAATTGCTTAATATATCGCCTTTTTTTTCGTTGAACTGCTCAATAATTTTCTCTGAGTTACCATAGAAATCAATTACCTCAATTAGAATATTTTTAAGTCGTAAATCTACTTTACATTCATAGCCCCTCAATACACATGGATTAGGAGTCAATTCCAGTAGATTGATTTCTCCAGAATAAGGGATGTGATAAACTATAACCTGTTTTCGAATCTTTACATTCATGTCAAAAAACCTGAAATCAAATCGAGGAAACATTGAAGCTGGTATCTCTCTTTCTACAGAATCCACAGTAGTATTGTCGAAATGAATCTCTGGCATATCAAGTTCATATTTTTGAACTAGATGATTGGCAAAATCATCAACATTTACGTTCAAAATGTATGTGTCACTTTGTGAAAGTATTTCATTTACTATTTCATTGCTCAATGCTCTAGCAAATTCATCAAAGTCTTTTCCTGAATAAAATTTCATAAAATTGCTTGTTAAAAGTTTCAATTTAGCAAAAATATTTAATTCAAGCTTTGTCTGTCATTTCTGTCAGAAGGCTTAGCTAAGAGTCTGCTCACGGACTTGATTTCCAGTCCGTTAAACTGCGTCTGCCACACTTTATTCAGCTTATCGGTGTTCGTGACCAATTGCCCGGTACGTAGGCGGATGGCCCGCACCACTTCGTGGTCGAGCAGGTGCAGTTCCCGGTAAGTGACCACGAGAAAATTCCCGCAGCCGCAAACAGGGTCTAGGAAGCGCAAACTGCTCCGTCGGTTGTCGGCCCGTGCCTCGTGGCGGGCAAACCCCAAAGGGGTAAGCTGTCGGCGTCGAATTTGAAAAATTTGCAGGAATTCGTCCCAGAAGGAATGGGCCTCGCCTTTCTCGTCCATTTCGTGCGCCCATTCGGCGGCGAAGCGGGAGGCGGCCTCGGCGTACTGCTGCCATTGGGCGGCGGGCAGGGCGGCGGCGGGCGGACTTTCCAAGTTTTTGATACTTGGTAAGTCTTGGGCTATGTTATTTGACTGGGCAGTGTTGCGCTTCACTGGGGAGTGATTTTTTGATGTGGCCGAAAAATAGCCACATATGACGAAAACGCAAAACTTGATGCAGTATTTCTGAAAAAAATTAAGCAAAAACCATGCGTGTGCTATCAGTTTTTTTCTGGTGCGTTGAAACTCATTTCTTGCTGTGCCATGTCCATTTCCTGATGGTAACAGATTGTAGTGATGAACAGCGGTGGCCATTGTTTTCGTCCGAAAAGGGGCACCGCCCCGGAATATCTGTAGCTGATGTCGTTTCACCTCAGTGCCGAGGGGCAGCGCCCCGGTATATTCCAACGCCGATATTCCGGGGCGCTGCCCCTCAAAGCCTGTGGGTACCTGACAGCTACAACAATTCCTGGGGCGCTGCCCCTTTGGGTTGTTGGCAAGAATCTCCGCTCAGGCCCTTATCACTATAATCCGTTATAGCCAGCAAATATTCACACCCAGCCTGTCTGGGAACAGTGCGTCGAACACCAGAAGGATGGCCTTTGCGTTGGTCACCTTTACCGCCCAAACATCCGTCGTGGGCTGCACGGCGAGGAATGCGGCCTTTGTCACTGCCTCGTCGTTGTGTCTTAGCCCCAATTTACACTGCTATTGAAGCAGTCTCAATTGCACCAAACCTGCACGATTTTTTGCCATTCAAGCACGATCATTTGACAAACCTGCACGATCATTTGACACCCAATCACGATCATTTGACAAACCTGCACGATCATTTGACACCCAAGCACGATCATTTGACAAACCTGCACGATCATTTGACACCCAATCACGATCATTTGACAAACCTGCACGATCATTTGACACCCAAGCACGTCTTGCGCTTTAGAAAGAATGAAAAGATACAGTCCATCAAGGCCAGTCGCTGTTTTTTCCGCAACTTTGCCGCAAATTCAGCCAAATGCTCAATCCAAATTTTGAAATTGGCACTTCGCAACCCGTTGCCCCCAATCCGCAATCCGAAATCCGCAATCCCAAATCCCCAGAGGGCATCGAAATCCCCACCCACTTCGAGCCAACGGCGCTCGACCACCAACGGTTTGTGGCAGGGGTGCCGCCTTTCTTGGGTGGGCCGTACAGCACGATGTACCTCATCCGGCCTTGGACTGTCAGGCAGTATGCGGGGTTCAGCACGGCGGAGGAGAGCAACGCCTTCTACCGTCGCAACCTGGCGCAGGGGCAAAAGGGCCTCTCCGTCGCCTTCGACTTGGCCACGCACCGGGGCTACGACAGCGACCACCCACGGGTGCCCGGCGATGTGGGCATGGCGGGTGTGGCCATTGACTCGGTGGAGGACATGAAAATCCTTTTCGACCAGATTCCGCTGGGCGAGATGTCCGTCTCCATGACCATGAACGGGGCGGTGATTCCGGTCTTGGCCTTCTACATCGTGGCGGCGGAGGAGCAGGGCGTTCGACCAGAACAATTGAGCGGCACCATCCAGAACGACATTCTCAAGGAGTTCATGGTGCGCAACACGTTCATCTATCCGCCAGCGGCGAGCATGCGCATCGTCGGCGACATCTTCCGCTACACGGCGGCGCACATGCCCAAGTTCAACAGCATCAGCATCAGTGGCTATCACATCCACGAGGCGGGCGGCCCTGCCGACATCGAGCTGGCCTACACCCTCGCCGATGGGCTGGAATACCTGCGCACGGGCATCACTGCCGGGCTGGACATTGACGACTTCGCCCCCCGGCTTTCCTTCTTCTGGGGCATCGGCATGAACCATTTCATGGAAATCGCCAAGCTGCGGGCCGGGCGGATGCTTTGGGCGAAAATCGTGAAGCAGTTTAACCCGAAGGATGAAAAGTCGTTGGCGCTGCGCACCCACTGCCAGACCAGCGGCTGGAGCCTCACCGAGCAAGACCCCTTCAACAACGTTGCGAGGACGGCCATTGAGGCAATGGCGGCGGTGCTGGGCGGTACGCAGTCGCTGCACACCAACGCATTGGACGAGGCCATCGCCCTGCCCACCGATTTCAGCGCCAAGATTGCCCGTGACACGCAGTTGTTCATCCAAAATGAAACGAAGGTGACGAAGGTGGTTGACCCGTGGGCGGGCAGCTACTACGTGGAGTACCTCACCGAGCAGCTTTGTGAAAAAGCGTGGGCGCTCATCGAGGAAGTGGAGGCGCTGGGTGGCATGGCCAAGGCCATCGAAGCGGGCTTGCCGAAGCTGCGCATCGAGGAGGCCGCCGCCAAAAAACAGGCGAGGATTGACGCAGGGCTTGACCAAATCGTGGGCGTGAACGTCTTCCAAGTGGAGGAGGAAACCCAATTAGACATCCTGAAAGTGGACAATACGGCGGTGCGGGAGGCGCAGATTGCGAGGTTGAAGCAAATCAAAAGCACAAGGGACGAGAAGGCAGTGCAGGCGGCGCTGGAAGCGTTGTACCAAGCTGCGGAAAACGCCCAACATCGGGGAGTTTCTGAAACCTCCCCGACGTTCATGGAGGAGAACCTCCTCGCTCTTGCCATCGTAGCAGCCCGCCACAGGGCCACCCTCGGCGAAATCAGCGACGCCATGGAGCGTGCCTTCGGTCGCTACACCCCCACAACCCGCTCTGTATCAGGTGTTTATTCAAAAGAAATCAAGATGGACGAGCGATTTGCGAAAGCAAGGCAAATGGCCAACGAGTTCGCTGAAATGGATGGGCGCAGGCCCCGCATACTCGTCGCCAAGCTCGGCCAGGACGGCCACGACCGGGGTGCAAAAATCGTCGCCACTGGCTTCGCCGACCTCGGCTTCGACGTGGACATTGGCCCCCTCTTCCAAACGCCCGCCGAGGCCGCCCGCCAAGCCGCCGAGAACGACGTGCATGTGCTCGGCATCAGCAGTCTGGCCGCTGGCCATCGCACCCTCGTGCCGCAGACCATCGCCGAGTTGGAGAAGCTCGGCCGGGGCGACATTTTGGTGGTCGTTGGTGGGGTCGTGCCGCAGCAGGATTATGATTTTCTCTATGAAAATGGCGTGACGGCAGTCTTTGGCCCCGGTACCAAGATTGCGGATGCGGCGATTGCGATATTAGGGAAATTGGTGTACCATTAGGTTCAAATATTCCGGTGCGCTGCCCCCAATCCCCAATACCCAATACCCAATACCCGAATACCCCAATCCCCAATACCCAATACCCTTCACATCCTCAACCTCCTCACCAGCGCCAACACATCGCTGGCACGTTGGAATTGTCCGAAAAAACTGCGTTGATGCACGCTCACATAATGATGCACGGGTCGTGGCGTGTCGGTGGCGAGGGTGGGGGAGAGGTAGTCCCCCTCAAATAAAAGGTATTGTCCGATGGTAGCGTCCCAAGTGACGAACAGCAGGCGTTCTGTGCCGTTGATGGTCAGTGGAACAATCAGGTGGATATTGTACGAACCAATCGAAGGTCGTTGCGAAGCAAAGGAAATACCCATCGTATAGCCTTCTATGCCGTTGACACCTTCGGCTGCAAGGAATTGCTTCAAGAGGCCCAGTTGCACCATCATGTCCTCCATCATCCAGTCCGTTTGTTCTATTTCCTCGACCGGGTGCCACTCCTTTGTGCGTAGTCGGTAGAACTCCATGCCGCCCGGCCTGAGCTTGTAGTTGAACATAGGCACGTCCTTTGGCAAAAAGCCGGGGTAGTAGTGGTCGAACCCATTGTCGTGGCAATACTGGATTTCAAGCAGCATGGTATAGTACCCAAGGCTGTAATTGGCGTAGTCGGGGTCGTAGGCGGCTTCGAGCGAGGCGAGGCTTTTCATGCCTAAGTCAAAGACGGAAAAGGCAACCAATTTGCCCTGGTCATAGACGCAGAGGTCGTGCATGCGGTAGTTGTTGGCGGGCTTGCCCCTTAGCAGGTGGAATTCGAGTTGCGAGACCATGCCCCATTGGTGCACGGTGGTCTTATAGCGTTGCCAAAGCGCCTCTTTTTCTTCGTTGTGCTCAAATGGCCTGACCTCCACACTGAACCGCTGGTTGTTGTTCTTCAACAGTTTTCGGTGCCGTTTTTTGAATTGGAAGCCTTGGGTGGGCAACCGCAACGGAAGGCATGCGGCCCATCGGTTACCGAGGTACCTCGCATAGATGCTGCAGAATTCGGACCCATTCCTGAAATAGCCAACAGCCAATGCCTTGTCCATCGCCCAATCGGTGATGGCCCCCATCGGAAAACGGGCGTAAAAGGAAGGTATAAATTCAGGGTAAAGGCCTGTGGACATCAAAATTGGTTTAGCGGCGCAAATATAATCCAAAGGTTTTCCCATGTCTTTTTGAAACCAGTTTGATGCCCACTTGTTAAAAGATGGTGGGCACATAAAACACCCCATTTGCCCCAAAATCCGAATTCCCTGTCTGCCGAACAGGCAGGCGCAATCCCGAAATCCGCCTACAAAAAAAACACCTTCCACATGAATCAGCGTACAGGAATCATTTGGTTTCGTCAAGACCTCCGTTTGCACGACAATGAAGCATTGGTCGAAGCCCTCCACCATTGCCAGCAAATCATCCCGGTTTATATCTTCGATGAACGCATGTTTTTGGGCAAAACCCGTCAATTTGGTTTCCCAAAAACGGGAAAGTTCAGGGCCAAGTTCCTGCTCGAAAGCGTGGAAGACCTTCGCCGCTCCTTGCGAAAGCTTGGCAGCGACCTCGTGGTGCGCATCGGAAAACCAGAAGATGAGCTTTTCCAGTTGGCCAGGAAATTCAAGACGAGCTGGGTCTTCTGCAACCGGGAGCGAACCCAGGAGGAACTTTCCGTACAGGATAGGCTGGAGCAGCGCCTCTGGACGATTGGGCAGGAAATCCGCTATTCGAGGGGGAAACTGCTTTACTATACCGCCGACCTTCCATTCCCCATCACACACACGCCGGAGGTGTTCACACAGTTCCGAAAAGAGGTGGAGCGGGCGGTGCAAGTGCGCCAGCCACTACCCACGCCGGAGAGCATGCCCCCATTTGATTTTGACCTTGATATTGGCACCTTGCCGACCTTGGAAGAGTTGGGACACGAAGCCTTTGAGTCGGATGGCCGGGCGGTGCTCCAATTCAAAGGGGGCGAAACGGCTGGACTTGGGCGGCTCAGGCATTTCCTGTGGGAAAGCACGGCAGCCAGCAGCTATTTCGATACGAGGAACGAATTGTTGGGGGCCAATTATTCTACCAAGTTTTCGGCTTGGCTGGCGCAGGGCTGCCTTTCCCCAAAAATGATTTACCATGAACTGAAGGCTTATGAACAACAATGGGGCGAGAGCAAGAGCAGCTATTGGATTTTCTTCGAATTGCTCTGGCGTGATTTCTTCCGATTGATGGCCAAAAAGCACGATGTTAATTTATTTCTCAAAGGCGGCCTTCGGGAAGAACCCAACCCCCAACTGCACAACGATCGCCACCTGTTGCAAGTTTGGATGGATGGGCGCACGGGCGTCCCGTTCATTGATGCCAATATGCGGGAACTCAAACTGACGGGTTTCATGTCGAATAGGGGCCGACAGAACGTGGCCAGTTTCCTTGTGAACGACCTTAAAGTCAATTGGCAAATGGGCGCCGAATACTTCGAAAGTGTGCTAATTGACTATGACACGGCCAGCAACTGGGGCAACTGGAATTACATCGCCGGCGTCGGCAACGACCCACGGGAAGACCGATATTTCAACATCCTCAGCCAAGCACGGCAGTACGACCCGAACGGAGATTATGTGCGGCATTGGCTGCCCGAACTGGGCAATATCCCTGGTGCGAAAGTCCATCGGCCAGATGAAGTGGATGCCTTGCCGATTACACTTGGCGCTGCCTATCCAAAGCCGATGGTGAACATGGCGAGGTGGGAACGGTGAGTTTTGTCCAGTTTAGTTATTATGTGTGCCGCTGAATCCAAAATAGGTTGGGACGAAAATTTTGCTTCGCAAAATTTTCGTCCCAACCTAAAAATTCTCTTCGTCGGCTGGTGGCGGAGCCACCAGCCGACGAAGAGAATTTTTAGGGGCTTCAAATTGTTTTTTGCTGAGGCAAAAAACAATTTGAAGCCCCTTGAAGGAGTACCGCCTATTGGCGATTCGAGAGAAAACGTTTAACAAATACCCCTTTTTAAGGAGAGTGTTGGTATAGAGGTACTGGGTTTACAATTTCTTAATATTGTAAAACTGCCTTTATAGCTGGCTTGGGTTAGTTTTGCGGCGATTTACGATGATTTCTGAAAGCTTACGTGCTTTTATTGATTGGTAAAGTTGAGTTAACAACGGCCACCAAATGCGAAATCCGAAATCGTGAATCCGCAATTGCTTATGGATGGCAAAAAGATATTAGTCGTTGACGACGAGCCGGACATTCTGGAAATACTCTCTTACAACTTGCGTAAAGAGGGGTTCCAGGTGCAGACGGCCAATAACGGAGAAGAAGGCTTGAAGGCTGCCCACCAGATGAACCCCGACCTCATCATCCTCGACATCATGATGCCCCAAATGGACGGCATCGAATTGTGCCGCCAGTTGAGGGAAACACCTGCCTTCAATGATACGCTTATCGCTTTCCTTACAGCAAAAGAAGAAGACCAATCGCAGATTGCCGCCCTTGATTTTGGTGGTGACGATTATATCACAAAGCCCATCAAACCGAAGGTGCTGATGAGCCGGGTGAAAGCCCTTTTGCGGCGCAACCTGAAACCAGAAGAGAGCACAAGCGAGTACAAGACCATCATCGGGGAAATCGTCATTGACCGGGAGAGCTACCGGGTGACTAAGGCTGGGATAGAGGTCGAACTGGCTAAAAAGGAATTCGAATTATTGAACCTACTTGCCTCGAAACCGGGAAGGGTCTTTACCCGAAACGAGATTTACGACAAGATTTGGGGCAGTGAAGTAATCGTGGGGGATAGAACGATTGACGTTTATATCCGTAAATTGCGGGAAAAATTGGGCGATGATTATATCAAAACCATCAAAGGAATCGGATACCGCTTTGAGTTCTGAACTGGGCAATCGGCCCAACGGCAGCGACTTTGAGGTGCCGCACCGCCCAATCATCAACCTGAAAAACCCCACCCCGAATGGGATGGCACTCGCCGCTGCATTTTTTTCCTCTTTGCTCGTGGTATCTTTCAGCTTGTTGGCGAGGTTGTACAATGAAGTGTCCCTTGCAACGCTGCTGCTTGTTGTGGTGCCATTGGCTTCTTTTGTTTCCACATATTTCATTTTCCGGTATTTTTTGAAAAAGTATATCCTCCGCAAGGTGAAGGTGATATACAAGAATATCCACAGCCAGAAACTCCATTCCAATGAAAAAAAGGACAACCTGAAAATGTCCGCCAATGTTTTTGATGAAGTGGAAAAGGAAGTGGAAGAATGGGCTGCCAATGAGGAGCGGGAATCCAAACAATTGAAGACTTGGCAGGAGTACCGACGCCGCTTTCTCGGCGATATTTCGCATGAACTGAAAACCCCGATTTTCAATATCCAAGGCTACCTGGAAACGCTGCTCGATGGCGGTTTGGAGGACGAATCAATTAGCGTAAACTACCTCAAAAGGGCCGCCAAGAACGTGGAGCGCCTGAACACTATCGTTGAGGATTTGGAGTCCATCTCACGGCTCGAATCTGGCGAACTGATTCTCGATATCCGCCCTTTTGACATCAAAAAGCTGACGGAAGAAGTGTTTGACGGCCTCGAAATAAGAGCCAAGGAGCGGAACATCCGCTTGCAGTTCAAGGCCGGCGCCGACCAACCCTATACGGTGAAGGCTGACCGGGATTATATCCGCCAAGTGCTCACGAACCTCGTCAACAATTCACTCAAATACGGAAAGGAGGGCGGTAATACCAAGGTCAGTTTTTATGACATGGATAAGTACATCCTTGTGGAGGTGGCAGACACGGGCATCGGCATTTCACCTGACCACCACAAGCGGCTCTTTGACCGATTTTACCGGGTGGATAAAAGCCGCTCAAGGGAACAGGGTGGCTCTGGCCTTGGGCTTTCCATCGTGAAACATATCGTGGAGGCGCACATGCAGACGATTTCGGTCAGGAGTACGCCGGGCCTTGGCTCAACATTTGGGTTTACCTTGGAAAAAGCGTGAATCGTGAACTATGAACGGTGAACTGTGAACACGTTCATAGTTCACCGTTCAAAGTTCACCGTTCACTATTTATTTTGTTTCCCATAAAGCTCCCTCAGCTTTTTCAGCAATCGCAACAGCTTCAAATTCAGCGACTTATTGGCATTGAAAAATATGCCGTTTATGACAATCCAATCTTCCTGCCGCTTTATTTCTTCCAAGTTTTTATAATAAACCCGCTGCTTTTTCTCAAAGGGCATTTTCCAATAAATGCAGTCACGGGTCATGGCGAAACCGTCCTTGCAGTTGTTGAACACGCTAAGGTCGCAGATGAAGAAAATCGTTTCGCCTTTCTCAGGGAAAAGGAAATTGGTGGCGGCGTTTTTGAGCTTGTTGGGGGGCATGGTGATGAAGTCCATAAATACCGACTCGCTCTCTGAATCGAAGTCGAGGTAGTCGAGCACCATTTCGCCGAGGTTGATTTGGTCAGGCTGGCGTCCTTGGTATTTCAAGATTTTTTCATCGAAAAACGCTTCGTTCAAGTCCGAGCAGTATCGGATGATAAAATAGTCAATCAATTCCTCGAAGGCGGGGGCAGCGAAATTGAAGCGGTTGCCGTCGTCGGGGTTGCGCATGGCCTGTTCCGCCAATTGCTTCACCCGGAAGTCCACGCTGTTCCTGAAATCGCTTTTGTAAAAACGGTCAATAAACTCGCCATGCAACGAGGTGCTCACCTCTTCCTTCAGCCGCCGTTCGAATGCCAAGCTGAACCGGTCTGCAATGGCCTGCTCAAGGTCTTCTGTGCGTGAATTTTCGAATAGGTTTTCCAGTTTTGCCTTTGGGTTTTCTTGGGGCGTTTCCTTTTTCTGCTTCGCAAAAATATGGTGGCAGTTGATGCAACTTGTTGCCGAGAGGTCGTTTTCCGTGCCGCATTCTGGGCAGTCAAACGTCTCCACGATGACGGGCGTGCCGCAATATGGGCAGAACCTTGCCTCATCGGGCATGGGCTTTTGACAGGCACGGCAGTTTTTCATAGAAAATTGTTTGTTTAAAGGGCGAAGGTAAGGAAATGCCCTTCTTTTTGCCAAAACCAAGTTCTGGCTGAACTGTTTGAATTTTTAGTTCCAAACTGCATTTGCAAAAAAAACAGCGACATTCGTGACCTAAACCCAGCCTGGCATGAAAAGCAAACCACCTGCACCGACCTACAGCGAGTACGACAATTTCGCCTTCCACCCGCACAATGTCATGTTGATGCTCGTGCTGTTTGCCATCAGTGCCCTGTTTTTGGGGACGTCGGCTGCCTTCATCTACACCCGTGTAACGAACGGGGTAGGGGCCGTCAAAATTCCCTGGCTTTTTGCATTCAATACGCTGGTTTTGATTGGCAGCAGCTATACCATGTTGTTGGCAAAAAAAGCCTACCTGAACGACCAGACCAAGAACTACCAAAGCTGCTTGGTGGCTACTATTGGGCTTACCCTCGTTTTTCTTGGCTTGCAAATGGCAGCCTGGAGCCAATTGTTCGGAGACAATATCTTCTTGGCTTCCAGCAATGCGGCGAGTTACCTGTACCTCCTTTCTGGGCTGCATTTTGCCCACGTAATAGCAGGGCTTCCATTCCTGGCCTATTTCGTTTGGCGCTCGAAAAAAACGATGGTTGACCCAGTGACGGTTTTAGTTTATTTCAGCGACCCAGAAAAACGCCTACGTTTGCGCCTGCTCTCCATTTATTGGCATTATTTGGATGCACTCTGGGTTTTCCTCGTACTTTTCCTATTTGCCAACCAACTGATAAAATGAATGGTGAATTATGAACGATGAACTGTGAATAGTACAGTTCGTTGTTCAAAGTTCATCGTTCATAGTTCACAGATCACCATTGAACTTCCTCGCCCACCTATATCTTTCCGGCCAAGACGAGCACCTGATGGTCGGGAATTTCCTCGCCGATTTTATCAGCAACAAGGAGGTAGCAAAACTGCCGACTGACATTCGGAAAGGCGTGGCGATGCACCGCCAGATAGATAGTTTTACCGACCAGCATCCCATGGTGAAACAAGGTGCCAAGCGACTTCACCCAAGCCACGGTAAGTACGCCCCCGTCATCCTCGATGTTTTCCATGATTTTTTGTTGGCACAAAACTGGGCACGTTACTCCGCCCAAGATTTGCCTAAATTTGCAAGGAGTGTTTACGAGGTTCTGCTTCGACACCTGCCCATTATGCCTGAATTCTTACATGAGCGTTTGCCAAGGATGGTAGCGGATGATTGGCTGGTGCGCTATGGAACGGAGGATGGACTGCGGTTCACGTTTTCAAGGGTGAAATTGCGGAGCAGTGCGCCCCATTTCTTCGAAAATGCTGTCGAGAATTTGACAAAACACTACACCTTGTTCAACGAGGAGTTCAATTCGTTTTTTCCCGACATAATTGGCGAAGTAAATCCACTACTTTTGCCTGACTTGGATTGAGAAAACTCGCGCTTTCAAGTTATCAAGTCAATTCAAACTTAAATCCTGATATGAATCTTAGAATTTTTACTTGTGCAGCCTTACTGGTTACCAGTATTTGTGGCCAATCCCAGAACTACAATATTGAGCTTCGCTCGACCATGGAGTTCTCAGGGCAAACCCTCGCCAATGTTTGGGGATATGCCCAAAATGGTAAGGAGTATGCACTTTTGGGTGGGCAGCTTGGCCTTATCATCGTAGATGTGACGAACCCAGACAGCCCCGTGCAAATCACCCAAATACCAGGCCCTAACAACCTTTGGAAGGAGGTGAAGACCTACCAGCACTTCGCTTATGTCATCACAGAAGGTGGCCCTGTGCAGGTGGTTGACCTTAGCCCACTCCCTGACCCCAACCTGCCTGTGTTCGTGTACAATGGCGACGGCCCTATTGCTGGGGAAATCAACAATGTGCATGCCCTTCATGTGGACGAGACAAAAGGCTTCCTATACCTATATGGCTCAGGTGCCGGGGTCAGTGGCACGGGTGGTGCCTTGGTCTGTGACCTGAACGATGACCCTTTCCATCCCAAATTTGTCGGTGAATTTCAAACGATGGGCTATATCCACGACGGTTATGCTGACAATGACACCTTGTATGGGGGACATATTTATGCGGGTCAAATGTCCATTGTGGATATGAGCGACAAGGCCAATCCAGTCATTTTGGGTTCAGTAAAAACACCGAACGAGTTCACGCACAATACCTGGCCCAATGCAAGCCGAAAGTATGCCCTGACCACGGACGAGGTGGACGGCTCCTATTTAGCTTGCTATGACATCACCAATCCAACCAACATCGTCGAACTTGACCGGTTCCAATGCACGCCTGGTTCCGGCTCGGTGCCTCACAATACCCATATCTTGAACGACTATGCCATTACCAGTTGGTACACAGATGGCGTTAGCATCGTTGATGCGAGCAATCCCTCCAACTTGGTTCAGGTGGGTTGGTATGACACCTATCCTGAGCAGTCAGGTGGTGGTTACAATGGCTGCTGGGGTGTTTACCCGTTCCTGCCTTCCGGCAATTTGATAGCCACGAACATACCTGTCGCATTTGCGGTAGGTACGGGCAAAATGTTCGTGCTGACCCCTGAGTATGTCCGAGCTTGCTGGTTGGAGGGGAAAGTAACGAATGGCCTGACGGGTCAAACTATTAGTGGAGTAACAGTGGGCCTTAACAGTGGTGAACCACAGACGAACACAAGCACTGGACTTGTTGGTGATTTCAAACTTGGCCAGAAAACGGCTGGCGTTTTTGAAGTGACTTTCTTTAAAAACGGTTTTGAACCAAAAACAGTGGAAGTCACCCTTGAAAATGGGGTTATCACCGTGCTGGATGTGGAATTGTTCCCTCCTGGCACGAGCAGCACCCACTGGTTGGAACCCTCGGAGGTAAACTTGCAGGTTAGCCCGACTGCCTTTGCCAACAGTACCAATATCAGTTTTGAGCTGCCTTCGGCAACGGAGAAAGCCCTTCTCCAAATAGCAAACTCTACTGGACAAGTTATTTGGGAGAGGCCAATCAGCAAGAACACCTCCAGCATGGTGTTCGACGAGGCTGTAGCTGCTGGTACCTACTTTGTGTCCTTGTACTTAGACGGTCAACAGACCAAAGCTGTGGCGATTACCAAAACGAATTGAAAATAAAAAATAACCTTTCACTTTTTTCGGCGGCAGAACCGCCGAAAACCCATAAACAAAAACGGCGGCGGCATCTTCAATGCCGCCGCCGTTTTTGTTTATGGGTTGCGATTGGGTGATTTTCATTAGAAAATCACCCAATCGCAACCTTCTGTCTGCTGTTTCCTGAAAAATTCGGGATAACTCATGTTTGTTGGGAACCAATGGCCGATTATCGCCCAGCACGGTGAAACCTCATCCTGTCGCTGCAAGCCGACTGCGCCCAATGGCCGATGCCGAAATTGAACTCAATCATGAACTCAGCAAGTGCAGGGCGGGACACAGCGGTTGACTCGTAATCCAAAAGCTTGATGGGGTTCGGAAAGCCTGCCTTCTGGCCATCGCCCGATACAAGGTCGGTAAGGCCGTAGTGGAAACGGAGTCCAAGGCCAAGTGAGAAAGTTTCCGTGCCGGTGATATAGCCGCCAAAGCCCAGCACACCAGAGATGTAATTGTCGTTGTAGTACCGGGAAACGTCGCCAAGGTCAATCCCATTGTCTGTTTGGTTCACCGATTTGACGAAGGAGTATTTTGGCCCAAGTTCCACATAAACCCGGTTGTTGATATGTCGAAACAACAAGAGTGCGTCAAAGCTTTTCCATTCCAATTCGTTTTCAAGGTCGGTGCCCAGCAGCTCGTTGTCGTAGCGCCATTTTGCCCCGCCCTTTGAAAACAAACCTTCCATAGAAATGCCATTGAATGGCCCGAAGTTCACAGCGAACTTTCCGCCATAGTTATATCCAGGAGCCACTTGGTAGGAATAGCTGTCGTCATCAAAGATGTTCTTGTTCAGTAAGAAAGAAGCGCCATAGCCACCTTTCAGGGCAGCCTCAATCCAGATTTCCTGCGCCGACAATGACAAGCCAGTGAGTAAAAAGCAAATCGCAAGCGTAAAATTTTTCATGTTCGTTTAATTTATTTTTGGTGAAAACTTAGGCAATGGTGGGGATTTTTTGGCGATTGGCCAACATCGGGAAGGCAATAAATGAATTTTTGGATGTTTTTGGACAGATTGGAAAAGCAAAAGGGCACAAGCCTTTCAGCACTGCGCCCTTTTTGAAAAAGGTATTGGATTGCGTTCTTATTTGACCCTAAAGGTGTAGGTGATAGTACCGCATTGGCTATCTGGCCCACCTGCGTCAAATTTGTATTTCTTGGCGTTCGCTATGGCGATTGATTTCAACCTTGAACTCGCAGTAGAAGAACCCTTCTGGGTGTACTCCGCACTGGTCACATAGCCATTCTTGTCAATACAGACCCTTACGGCCACTGTCCCAGTTTCTTGTGAGTCATCGTTTGGTTTGCCTGGGCTTTTGAAGCCACGCCCACCAAAGCCTTCAACCACACCTGAACCCGTGGTTTTTCCCTCAAGTATGTCGGAGTCGCCACCATTCGGGTCACCTTGGTTGCCGGGCTTGCCAGTGTTGCCCTTGCCGCCGCCCTTGCCACCGCCAGTACCTGATTTCACAAGGTCTTCCAATGCTTTTTTCTTGGCAGCTTCGTCGGCCTTGCGCTTGGCTTCTGCATCAGCTTTTGCCTTTGCTTCGGCTTTGGCCCTTGCATCTGCATCAGCTTTCGCTTTGGCTTCTGCGTCAGCCTTGCGCTTCTCTTCTTCTCTTTTCTTTTTCAAGGCAGCAGCTTCAGGGTCTTCTGTTTTCACCACATCTTTCTTAGGCTCCGTCTTCGGTTTTTCCTTGACGGGCTTTGGTTCTTCTTTTACGGGTTCCGGCTTTTCCTCTTCCACAGGCTCAGGCTCCGGTTCCTCCTCCACTGTTTCTACTGGGGCGGATTCAGGCGCATTTTCATCGCCTTGTCCCACATCCGGGATGCCCAAGTTTACCAAAACCCCTGCCGCTTCCGGTGGTGGGTTCTGGAAGGTAAAGCCGTATAAACCAGCAAGTATCAATACCAGTGTGTGAAACACGATACTGAATATCATCCCTTTTTGGCGATTGCCTCTTTCTGTTCTGGTCAAATCTTCCATGACAAAAGATTTAATGAATGGTTTTCAATTTAATAACACTTAAACGATGCCAAGCGGTGGGGGATTACACAAGCGTTTGGAAAAAATGTGAATTTCTAACCGTGACCGATGAGCGTACAATCTGCTGGTTCACCGTTAACCGTTCAAAATTCACCGTTCACTTTTCTTCCGCTGCCAATATTGCATTGATTTCAAACCGCATGGCGATGTCCATGACAAAAGCTACGTGCTTCACGGCAGTGCCAGCTTCTGGTGCAATAAGTATATCGAGCTTGTCCGACGACGCCTTAGCCTTGCGTTCCAAGGTTTCTTCCAAGGCCGATTGTGTGATTCGCTTACCGTTCAGGAAGTAGTTGCCCGATTTGCCGATAGCCACTTCATCCGTCTTGTTGTCAATCTGCACCTTGGAACTTGACGAACCAGGCAGCTTGAGGTTCAACGAATTGGGAGCCACCAAACCAGAGGTCAGCATGAAGAATATGAGCAACAAGAATATCATATCGGTCATGGAGGCCGAACTGAATTCCGTTGTTACTTTATTTTTTTTCTGAAATCCCATTGATAGGAAGTTTCGAGTTTCGAGTTACGAGTTACGAGTTTTGAGTTGTCCTTGGGCAAGGTTTCAACCCTCTGTTTTCGGCGAAGTCGCCAAGATGGCCTTTATGCGAAGCTCACCTGCTACTTTTATTACGTCCGTCAAATTGTCGAACGGCGCCTCTTGGTCAGCAGCGATGGTTAGGGTGAAATCCTTGGGGTCACCCATTTCCTTTTTCTTGCGGGCAATGGCTGCTTTCAGTGCAGAAGGCGAAACCACCTGCTTGTCCCAAAGAATCTGGCCCTCCGGGTTCACCTCGACCACAGCGGAGGTCGGGGCCACCGTCTTGCTGTCCGATTCCGGCAGCTTGTAGTCCGATATTTGGACAAAATTGCTGGTCAGCACAAAGAAAATCAGCAGCAGGAAGATGATGTCCGTCATCGAAGCATAGCTGAATTCTGCGCCAACCTTGTTTCTTTTTTTTAGGCCCATTTTGAAATGGTCATTGGACATTGGTCATTGGTCATTGTGAACACTGCCAATAGGCAATGACCAATGACCAATGACCAATGACAAATTACGCAGTCGGTTCCTGCAACAAGTCCATGAACTCTGTGGTGAAGCGCTCCATTTGATAAACCACTTTATCCACCTTGCCCACGAGGTAGTTATAGCCGATGTAGGAGAAGATACCCACCACAAGACCTACCGCCGTGGTGATAAGGGCCTGATAGATACCACCCGCCAGCACCTGAGGCGTCACATTGGCAGCAGCGGCCATCGTCTGGAAGGAGATAATCATACCCGTCACCGTACCCAAGAAGCCAAGCATCGGGGCGGAACCGGAGATACCAGCAAGGGTGCCGAGGTTCTTTTCCAATTTGAAGATTTCGAGGTTGCCCACGTTTTCGATGGCAGCGTCAATATCGTTCAACGGCTTGCCGATACGGGCAAGGCCCTTCTCCACCATCCTCGCCACCGGGGTGTCGGTGCTTTGGCAGAGCGCACGGGCAGCTTGGATATTGCCAGAGGAAACATTTGACCGGATATTGTTCATGAAGTTCTGGTCAATCTCGCCAGCCTTCTTGATGGACAAGTACCGCTCAATGAAGATGTACAGGGCAAAAACGGATTGAATGAGTTGAATGAGAACGATGGCCACGCCAATCCAACCGCCAGAAAACAACAAGCTAAACAGTGATTGGGATTCCGTAGTGGTGGCAGGCACATCCACATCCTGCAAAAACAGAAGGGTCTGGAACATAAAAAGGAGTTTAGTTTTTCACGTAATGTCTGTTCTGTGTAAGTCTCGAAAACGACCACTAAGGGAGGGTTAGTGTCAATTCGGGCCGAAAGTTATTGCTTTTTCTTTAAAATCAAGGGGTTATGTAACGGATATTCTTTTTGGACGTGAAGTTGGAGTCCATTTTACATGGACGGATTCCTCCTGAATGACAAGGCTGCAGCCTTGCTTCGGACAACTTGAGCAGGATGGCCAAAGGGCTTGGTTTCGGCCTGAGATACTGTGCAGTGCCAACCTTGGTAAAGATAAGGTGGACGGAACTTCCCCTTTTTGTCAGAAGGACTATTTCCTTCTACACTTGGGAATGTTTCTTTCCCAGAAGACCACGTGGGCAGCACCTTTGTTCAATTCCTCTTCACAGAAGGACCAT
>WBZM01001290.1_pt1 | contig 25643 bp, 17 predicted proteins | sample 5204271 | NCBI WGS metagenome assembly WBZM01 (sample SAMN12344346, study PRJNA552823) | activated sludge metagenome | biome: Activated sludge suspended growth; feature: Nitrification reactor; material: Wastewater; isolation source: activated sludge from nitrification reactor of wastewater... | reverse complement strand
AGTCCGCCGGGGTTGCCCGATGGGTCGGTGAGCACGCACTAGAGTCGGATCGATGGGGCTCAGTGTGGTCGTCGCCTGCCACAACGTGGCGGAGTTCCTGCCTGCCTGCTTGGACTCGCTACTGGCGCAGCAACTACCCGCCTCGCAAGTCGTCCTCGTCAACGACGGATCGACGGACGACACTGGCGCGATCTGCGAGCAGTACGCCGCCGCGAACGACGGGTGGATGGTGGTGCAGGGTCCCGGCAGTGGTCCCGGTGGCGCCCGCGCCCTCGGGCTCGCGCACGTCGATCAGGACTTCCTGGCCTTCGTCGACGGGGACGACGTGGTCCCGCCCGAGGGTTTCCGGGTGCTGCTCACCAGCCTGCAGAAGACCGGCTCGGACATGGCCGCCGGTGACGTCCTGCGCTACGACGGCGTGCACCTGCTGCCGAGCGGCCCTCATCGCAACGCCATCCTGCAAACCCGCTTGCGGACCACCATCCACAAGACCCCGAGCCTGATGTACGACACCACGGCCTGGAACAAGGTGTTCCGGACCGCCTTCTGGCGGGATGCCGGATTGCAGTTCCAGGCCGGTGTCACCTACGAGGATCTCCCGGTGATGATCGCCGCGCATGTGCGGGCGCAGTCAGTTGATGTGCTCAAGGCGCCGGTCTACTGGTGGCGGCGTCGGATCGACTCCGACGCGTCGATCACTCAGCGCCGGGGAGAGATCGACAACCTGCGCGATCGGATGAACGCCATCGATGAGGTGGAACGGCTACTCGCCGAGGACGAGTTCCTCAAGCGCACCCATGATCGCAAGGTACTCACCTTCGACATTCCGCTGTATCAGCCGTACTACCCGCAAGCCGACAGCGAGTACCAGCAACTGTTTCTTGAGCGGGTGGGCGCGTTCGTGCGGGGTAGTTCGCCTGCGGTCATGGAGGAGCTGCCGCCCCGCGACCGTGTGCGGTACTGGCTCATCGAACAGGGCCGTCACGAGGATCTGCTCGAGTTCCTGGAGTTCGAGCGTGATCCCTATGGTCTGCGCCGGACCGTGCCCGGGGACGGCGTCACCTACGCCGACCTTCCCTTCCGTGGGCAACCGGGGGTGCCCGACGACCTGTATGTCTGGGGCAAGGCGCAGCCGGTGGCCTCTGAGGTCGAACAGGTCGACTGGACCCCCGAGGGCCTCTTCGTCGCGGGTTACGCGTATCTGGAGGGCATCGACTCCGGTGGCCCGGACCAGCGCAAGCTGCGCATCCGGGTGGTCGGGGGCGATGAGCCGTTCTCGGTCCCGGTCAAGTGGCACAACCGCGACGACCTGACGGCCAAGGAGCTCTCGGCGGACGTGACCTACAGCAACGTCGGTCTGTCCTTCACGTTGCCCCTCGAGGATCTCCCCGAGGAGGGGCTGTTGCGCATCGACGTGGACGTCACAGCCCCGGGCGGCCGACGTCGGGTGCCGCTGGCAGGCACCGTCGACGGGGCGGCCCAGCTGCCGCGACGGGTGCGGCTGACCGATGGCCGGATGGCAGTCGTGAGGTGGCGGGGTGAGTCGCTCGGCGTCGCCGTCTATCCGCCCAGACCGACCGTGACTGCGGTGGAGGTCCCGCGGCCCGATCTCATCTCGGTGAGTTTCGACTCGGTCATCGAGGGCGCCGAGGTCGTGGCGCGGCGGCGTGACGACTACGAAGAGGTACGGGTCCCGATGGCCACGCAGGTGCAACTCGACCTGTCAGCCATGCCGTCGCTGGAGACTCTGACCCAGACCGAATTCGACGTCCTCCTGCTCGCCCCCGGAGATGAGGAGGGACAGCCCGCGGTCATGGGTCCGGACGTGGGGGAGACCCTCACCACCCATGGCGACCGTGAGTTCTACTGCCGCGCCGGCATCACCGGGGGGCTGCTGGTGACCGTGCGGGACCCCCGGCCTCGGTTGCTCGAGGTCCGCGTCACCCGGACGGGAGTGTCGCTGCTCGGGGACCGGGTCGCCGGTATGACGACACTCGCGCTGGAGAATCGCAACGGGGTTCGCAGCGACTACCCGGTGGACGTCGCGGGGGAGACCTGGGAGGTGCTGCTCCCCGCGGACGACGCCGACTCCGTGGACGGCATCACGCATCTTCCGGCGGGCCGCTGGAGCCTCCTCACACAGGACGACGTGCCGGTGCACGTCGCACAGGCGACGCGCGAGCGCATGATCGAACCCACCTGGATGTTCTTCGATGGTGTGAAGGTCGGGCCGCGGGCCCGTCGCAGCGCCACGGCCTACCTGCAGGTCGACCCCAGCGGGGAGATCCGCCCACCCGGCCTGCACGGACGCCGGGAGATCATCGAGGCGTACTACCCCAAACGCCGCCGCAAGCGCACCCGCAAGGTGATCCTGTTCGAGAACTGGAAGGGCAAGCAGTACAGCGACAGTCTGCGCGCCATCGATGAGGAGCTGCGGCGCCGGCGCGACCGCCGCCGCCGGGTTTGGGTTGTGCGCGATCAGGGTGTGCGGATGCCCAAGGGCGTCGAGACAGTGCTGCGCTTCAGTCCCGAGTACTACGACATGCTCGCCCGCGCCCGCTGGGTCGTGGCCAACGACTCGATCGACCCGAGCTTCGTCAAACGCGACGATCAGACCTACCTGCAGACCTGGCACGGCACGCCACTGAAGAAGGTCGGTCAGGACATCGAGAAGGTGAATTTCGCGCGGAAGGGCTACTTGGAGACGTTCGCCGACGAGGCGTCCAAGTGGGACTATCTGGTCGCGCCCAACCCCTATTCGGCCGACATCCTCCTGCGGGCGTTCGGCGCTCCGCGCAAGGGTCTGCTGGAGACCGGCTACCCCCGCAACGACATCTTCTACCGCCCGGAACGCGAGGTGCGCGCTGCGGCCACCCGCGAGCGCCTCGGGCTGCGTCCGGACCAGCAGGTGATCCTGTACGCCCCCACCTGGCGCGATGACCGCTACGACGACCGGGGCCGGTACATCTTCGACCTCAAACTCAACGTGGACGCTCTGCGGGAACGGTTCGGGGGCACCCACGTGCTGTTGCTGCGTGGCCACCATCTGCTGGCCACCCGTGCCGGCATCCCCGCTGAGGGTGGGTTCGTGCGCAACGTGTCGGCATACCCGGACATCGCCGACCTCTACCTGATCGCCGATGTGCTGATCACCGATTACTCCTCTGTGATGTTCGACTACGTCAACACCGGCCGGCCCATGCTCTTCTTCACCTGGGACCTCGACGACTACCGGGACCGGGTGCGGGGCCTGTACTTCGACCTCACCGAGGACCCGCCCGGACCCATCTGCCGGACGTCCGGGGAGATCCTCGCTGCCCTCGACGACCTCACCGGAGTCCAGCAGCAGTACGCCGGGGCGTATGGACGGTTCCGGGAGCGGTTCTGTGCGTGGGAGGACGGGTACGCCTCGGCGAGAGTGATCGATGCCGCCCTCCGGTGACAGGTGGCGGGCACGGATCGACGTGCCCGTGGTGGTCGTACTGACGCTGCTCGTGCTCGCGGTGGCGTGGTACTACCGGGCGGTTCTGGTGACCTCGGATCCGTGGCACTACGCGCAGGCGGCACTCAACGTCGGCGGGCACGAGTGGATCCCCTCCGGACTCACTCGGTGGGGCATCATCCTCCCGTTGGTCCCGGTGGCGGCTGTGTTCGGACAGACGCTCCCGACCTTCTACGCCTTCGCCTTCCTCGCCACCACGATCGTCGTGCCGGTGGTGTACGTGTTGGCCCGATGGGTCGGCTCCACAGCGGTGGCGGCGCTGACCGTGGTCACCTTCGTCGCGATGCCACTGACCTTCATCAACCTCTCGCGCGGGTATCCCGACCTCATGGCGATCGCTCTCAACGGACTCACGCTGATCCTCGTGCTGCATGCTCGCGACAGCGACCGGGTCTGGCCGTTGCTTGTCGCGGGGCTGATCGCGGGCTGGGCCTTCGAGGTGCGCGAGACCACCGTGTTCACCTGGCCGGTCTTCGCCGTGCTCATCTGGGGGCTGTCGCGCCGCTGGGTCGGGTACGCGGCCGTGGTCGTCGGTCTGGTGCCGTGGGCGGTGCTGGACCTGGGCCTCTCCTGGCTTTACCTGAACGACCCGTTGGCCAAGTGGCATGTGCTCACCGGTTCCGATCTCAACGACTCGACCTCGCCGCTGGACGGGTCCTACCTCGGGCAGCAGCGATGGTGGTACCTCACGCGCCTGCCGATCGCTATGGCGCAGGAGCCGTGGGGCTGGGTGCTGCTGGTCGTGAGCGGGCTCGGGATCGCCGGCGGCCTGATCCTGCGCGGCAGGGTCGGACTGTATGTGGTCTGGGCGCTGTTCCCGGTGGTGCTGCTGGTCCTGCAGGCCGGTGTCCTGGATCCGCAACACCCGAGTGTGCGGGTGGATGTGCCCCGCTACTGGCTGGCTTTCCTGCCAGGCCTGACGATCGCGGCGGTCGCCCTGTGTGCCGCGGCCGCCTCCCGCATCCGGCTGCCCTCCTGGGTCGGCGCAGCAGTCCTCGCGGCGGTCGTCGTCGTGCCGGGGGTCAGGTTCGCCACGACGGAACCCACGTTCCACCCCAACAGCGGGAACCTGCCGTATGAGGTCGTGGACAATCTGCCGGTGGGCCAGCAGGTCTTCACCGACGGCCGCACCCTGCGCATCCTGCCCGTGTACCGCGGCGACCTCGCCGTGGACTTCCGCGACTTCACGCGCAAGGGTGCACGGCCGGAGTCGGGGCAGTACGTCCTGATCTTCAGTGACACCGATGAGACCTGTGAGTTCTGCAAGCTCGACTACGACCTGTGGAAGGCCGACGGGAACAGTCTTCCGCTGGCCGACTACCGACTGGTCTGGGAGGCCTCCGACGGCAAGGCGCGGCTGTACCAGGTGCGCTGAGACCCGCCCCCCGCTTCGTAGACTGCTGACCCATGGCCGACGTGAACCCCATCGAACCTGGTGACGTGCTGCTGCACGTCGGTCTGCACAAGACCGGCACCACCGCGCTGCAGGTCGCCCTGGCCGACGCGCGGACCGACCTGGCAGCGCACGGTGTCCGTTATCCCGGGACCGGGACGTTCCACCACCGTGCCATCCTGGCCGGCGCCGACCGCAAGTACGGATGGCAGAACAACGGTGCGCGCGAGGTGCCCCGCAAGCACTGGGACGAACTCGTGGCCGAATCCGCCTTCGACGGACGCACGGTGGTCAGTAGTGAGTTCCTCGATGACGTTGACGAGGCGACTGCCCGCCGCATGATCGACGACCTCGGTGGACCGCAACGGGTCCGGGTGGTCGTGACGTTGCGGGCGATCGGCGCGATCCTGCCGTCGGCGTGGCAGCAGCGGCTCAAAGCCGGATACACCAGCGGCTACAACCAGTTCCTGAAGATGGTTTTCGCCGAACAGCCAACGGGCAAGGCCCAACGCTTCTGGTTCCGTCACGATCAGGTGGCCCAGGTACAGCGGTGGGCCGAGATCGTGGGCGCGGACCGGACGTACGCCGTGATCATCCCGGCGGGGGACCGGCGCGCGATCTTCAGCGCCTTCGAAGCACTGCTCGGACTGCCGGACGGGATGCTGGCGGATCGGAAGATCGCGATCCAGAACCGCTCGATGACCGCCGCGGAGGCGGAGTTCGTGCGGCGCCTCAACAAGGAGGTCGCCGACGAGTTGAGTTGGGACGAGTACACGCGCACCGTGCGTCGCGGCCTGGTGCTGAACATGGTCGAGCAACGCCAGCCCGGGCCCGACGAGCAGAAGATCACGACCCCGGGTTGGGCTGCGGACCGGGCCGCGGAGTACGGACAGCGCTTCGCCGACGGCGTCGCCGCAAGTGGGGTGCATGTGATTGGAGACCCGCAGGAGTTGGCGCGGCGTCCCGCCTCGGGCAAGAACGAGAAGCAGGGGTATCTGACCATGGACGCGGCGGTGGCGGGGGCGGCCGGACTGGTCCGGCGCAGCACTGTGACGGCGGCAGCGCCGAGCCGATCCGAGGCGCTCAAGATCCTCCTGCGTCGGCCCGGTCGCGCCAAGAGTGCGGCGCAGGCTGCCGACCCGGAGGTCGAGCAGCCGTAGAATCAGTACCTATGGAGTCGACGATCACCCCCATCGGCAAGGGCGAGGTCCTGCTGCACGTGGGCCTGCACAAGACCGGCACGACCGCCCTGCAGGTCGCCCTCGCGGATGCGCGAGGTGTGCTCGAGGACCACGGGGTGCGTTACCCGGGCAAGGGGCTTTACCACCACAAGGCGATCCTGGCCGGCGCCGACCGCCCCTACGGGTGGCGCGAGAACGGTGCCCGGATCACGCCCAAGAAGCACTGGAAGAAGATGCTGAAGGAGGCGGAGTACGACGGCCGCACGATCATCAGCAGCGAGTTCCTCGACGACATCTCGCCGGAGATCTGTGCGCGCGTCATCGACGATCTCGGTGGACCACAACGCGTCAGTGTGGTCGTGACACTTCGTTCGATCGGCGCGATCCTGCCGTCGGCATGGCAGCAAGGGCTCAAGGCGGGTGTCACCACTCCGTACAACTCCTGGCTCAAGGTGATGTTCGAGGAGGACCAGACCCCGCGCGCCGAGCGGTTCTGGTTCCGGCACGACCAGGTCGAGCAGGTGAAGCGATGGGCAGACATCGTGGGCGCGGACCGGACCTACGCAGTGGTGATCCCCGACGGTGATCGCACCGCCATCTTCAGCGCCTTCGAGGGCCTGCTGGACCTGCCCGCGGGCTTCCTGGCCAACCGTGAGCAGGTCATCCAGAACCGCTCCATGACCACCCCCGAGGCCGAGTTCGTCCGTCGCCTCAACAAGGAACTCTCCGGGCAGATGTCTTGGGACGAGTACACCGTGATGGTGCGGCGGGCCATGATCCTCAACATGGTCGAGAAGCGGCGGCCGGCTGCCGACGAGCCTCGCATCCAGACCCCGCAGTGGGCCGCCGACAAGGCGGAGGAGTACGGGCAACGTTTCGCCAAAGGCATCGCGGAACTGGGGGTGCAAGTGATCGGGGACCCGGCAGACCTGGCGCTGCGACCGCGCTCGGGCGACCTTGACCGGCCCGATGTGGTCTCGATCGACGCCGCAGTGGCGGGTACCGCCGGTCTCGTTCTTGAGGCGCTCGCGGAACGGCGGGCGTTGGAGGAGAAGGTGAAGGCCGCCGCTGTCGAGACCCCGGCCCCCACCCGCCGCGGTCGGTGGACAGCGCGAGGGGCCGCGCGCGCCCTGAAGCGCGGGTTCACCAAGTAGTCAAGATTCCTGAATCGAACTGGTTGAGAACCGGCTCTGGGAGCCGACGGCCGACCAGTTCGGTACGCCCGAGTCTCAGCTCTCGATGTCGAGTTCCTGGATGTCGTTGACGATCCGGTGCGGTTCGGCGGGCAGATTCGGATCCGCGGCGGTCACATCGTGGTGGCCGAGCCATTCGTCGCGCTCGGCGCGCACTCGGCGGCACGCGTCCAGCCAGGCCCGCGTCGCAGCACCGGGGGTGGTGTCGCCGAAGTAGTAGTACGTCCATGTCCGACGCTGTTCGGCCTGCGACTCGTCGGTCGCGGCCTCATCGAGGATGGTCACGATGTCGCCGGCCCGCTTCTTCGACAGTAGTTCGATCGAGGCGATGAACCCTTCGGTCGGTACGGGGGCCGCCGGATTCGTCGGCTTTGTCACGACGATGGGCTTGCCCGTGGTCAGCCAGTCGATGACCACGGCACTCACGTCGGCGATGCACACGTCCGCCGCCTGCAACTGCCAGTCGAAGGTCGCTGTCTTGTCCGACAGATGACCGGCGCTCGGATCCGTGATGTTGGCCGCCGCGATCATCGCGTCGATCTGCTCGCGCGCCGCCGCATGCTCCTCGGAGAAAAGTCCCGTGCGTGCGTGCGGGCGGAAGATCACGCGGTGGCGGGGGGAGGCGAGCAGTGCCTGCATCATGGCCACACCGTGGGAAGCCAGCGAGCTGTACCGCATGCTGGGCCGGTCGCCCTCGGTGGTGGGGGCGTACAGCACGACAGTTCGGTCATCTTCGGGCAGCGCGGGCGCGGTCGTCGCCGGTGGCGTGTCCAGCTGGGGCCGGCCGATGCGGATCGTCTTGGCCGCCACGTCGTAATTGATGAGGTGCGCGGCCAGTCGGTCGGCTGCCGCCTCGCCGGCGATGAACGAGTAGTCGTAGGTCTTCGTCTGGCCGGACACCATGTACGACTTATCGCTTTCGCCATGGCTGATGAACACGTGCAGCATGGTGTTCGAGCGCATCATCTGGAAATTGCGGGTGTTCTGGTTGACGTACAACGCCATGGAGAACCGCTGGCGGTCCACCAGATTCTCCAGGTCCTCCACGCGGGAGGCGTAGACGACCGGAAGCGGGGACTCGTCGAGCAGTTCGAGGGCAGCAGTCACCGAGCGGCAGACGATCACCGCCGGAGCCTCGGCATCCAGCGCCTTCAGCGGCTCGTACCACTGCCGCAGTTGATAGAGATTGACCGGCCCGTCGGCGTAATACACGAGGGTCTCGAAATGGTCCTCAGGCAGGACCCGGTCCCCGGTCTGGGACTCCCACTGCTCGACCATGGCTCCCGGGGGTTGGGTGAGAACCCGTCGAACGGCCCAATAGATCTGTTTGGCCTTGCCTGCCATCCGTGCTCCCTAACCGCGTGCGTTGGCGCGTGCCAGATCGTCGTCGAAGTCGATCTCCACGGCGAACAGGTCCGAGATGTCCACCGGGGTGAACTTGATGCCGTGGCGCTCGATGGCCAGTTCGATGCCGCGTTCGAAGTAGTCCTGCTCGTCGCAGTCCGCGAGGCACTCGATCAGGCGGGCCTTGTCCTTGCCCGACACGAGGTTGATCCCCACCGCCTCGCCGAGGGCGTTCTCGACCTTCTTGCTCAGAGCGTCCACGTGCCCGTCGGCGTCGACGGTGTACTTGACCTCCTCCTCGGCGACCGCCGAGGTGTTCACGCAGATGACGTTGTCCCCGCGCAGAATGCTCGATTCGAGGCGGGCCAGGACCTGGGGGTCGAACACGACGTCACCGTTCATCCACAGCACCGGACCTTCGCCGGAGAACCGCAGGGCCTTCAGCAGGCTCTTCGAGGTGTTCGTGGTGTCGAAGTTCTCGTTGTAGACGAACAACCCGTCCGGGAACGCCTCGAGGATCGACTCGAGTTTGAACCCCACCACCGTCATGACCCGCGCCTGCTGGCCGAACACCGCGGCGATGTTGTCGCGCTGCTGGCCCATGATGCTGCGCCCGTCATCGAGTTTGGTGAGGGGCTTGGGCCAGGGGCGTCCCAGTCGGGTCCCCATGCCTGCCGCCAGGATCGCGACCTGGATCGTCATCGTCACTCCGTTCATCGACTGTTTCCATTGTGACCATTGACCTCCGGCATTGCCCGCACCGGTTGGTGTTCGGGGCGCGTGTGGGATGTGGTGCGGTGTGTGCAGCACCCGGTGCTACGTTCACAACGACGAGCAGAGACGAGGAGAAGGGCGCGGGCGTGACAGCGGTGGTGGTCCTGGGATCGGGCGCGCCCGCGATGCAGGATCTGCTCCCCACGAGCCCCTCCGGTCAGGCCCAGACCGCCGAAGCGCTCACGGAGTTGCTCGCCCATACCGACGGGGACGTGCTGCTCGTGGACGCCCAGGCGGACTGCTCGGGACCTTTCCCGGTCTCCGACGTGAGCCGGCCGAACCGCACCGCGGTCATCGTGGGGCCGGGTGGCAGTGCCGGGGTGCGGATCGCAGGTGGCGGGGTCGTCTCCGCGGGCACCTCCGCCGCACCACTGAACGATGAGACGAACCGTGCTGTGGGATGTCTGCACATCGCAGCGGCCGACCGACCGGCGCTCGAGCAGGCCCTCTCCGACGTGCCGCGGGGTCCCGACGGCGCCCTGTGGGAGCAGATCCTGAGCCTGCTGGTCATGCGTGCAGTGAAGGTGGTGCCCGTGGATGCTGCCCCGTTCAGCGTCGGCAGGGCTCCGGTGGCACGGTCATCCGATCCTGTGCGGCTGCAGGCCCGCCGATGTGCCAGAGGGGGTGACGGCTGGCTGTCCGAGCGTACGGTGCGTCCGATCTCGCGGCGGATCACGCCGATCGCGGTGCGACTCGGTCTGGCTCCCAACACCGTCACCGTCATCAGCCTTCTCGCCGGTGCAGGGGCGGTCGCCGCAGCACTGACCGGCACACGCTGGGGGTACCTGGCCACAGCCGTGCTGATGCTCGTCTCCCTCGTGCTCGATTGTGTCGACGGGGAGGTCGCGAGGTGGACGCACCGCTACAGCAAGGCGGGGGCCTGGCTCGACGCCGTCGGCGACCGGGTGAAGGAGTACGCGGTCTGGTTCGCCGTCGCCTGGGCGGTCGGCGAGGACGCGTTCTGGCTGCTGGTATTGGCCTGCTTGATCGTGTTCACCTCGAAGCACTTCCTCGACTACGGCTGGTCGCTGCGTTATCCACCGTGGCAACCCCGGGAGGTTGCCGTCAGTGCCGTGGCGGATCCCTGGCGTCGCGAGGCAGCCGTACCGCCGGTGTCGCGGCCGCCTTCGTGGCGACGGATCCTCGGGATGCCGATCGCGGAGAGGTGGCTGCTGCTCGCGGTGCTGTTGCCACTTCTGGGGCCGTGGCCGGCCTTCGTGGTGCTGGGGGTGCTCGGGGTGATCTCGTGGGCCTACACCGTGCTCACGCGCATCCGTTGGAGCCATGGCCCGATCGACGCGACCATGACCCCCCGGTTGCAGGCCATCACCGACCCGGGCCCGTTGCTGCTCGCACTTCGGCCGGGACGGATGGCGTGGGGCGGTGCCGCGGTGGTGGGCTTCGTCGTGCTCCTGGCGGGAGCGACCGGCCCGGTGTGGGCCATCCTCGCCGGGTATCTCGTCGCCCTGGGCCTGTACGCGCTGGCCTACGGGCCCGGTCCGCGCGGACGCCTGGGCTGGATGGCCCCCTCACTGGCTCGGACCACAGAGATGAGCGCCTTGTTGATGCTCGGCTGGTTCTCGGTGGACGTCGACCCGGTGGCGGTCTTTGCGCTGCTTGCCGCGAGCGCCTGGCGGCACTACGACGTCATCTACCGGATCCGCAACCAGCAAGTGCTTCCCGATCGCACGGCGTGGGTGGCACTGCTCGGCACAGAGGGGCGGATCCTGGTGGCCATCGGACTGCTCCTGGCGGTCGGCACAGGTGCGTGGTTGTGGTTCGCGGTGTACATCGCCGTCGTGGCGGTGGCGGATTCGCTCTGGAGCTGGTTCGGCCGCCGCTGAACGCCGTGCCGTCACACCACCGGCGGGCGACCGTACCGTGCCATCTCGGCCACCGTCGACCAGGAGATGGGACGGCGTGGCCCAGGATCGGACTCCCAGCCCTCCCGGAATCCGTTCCACCACGCACTCCAGGCCTGTGGGTCCTTGCGTGAGCGGATCCGCTGGACCGCGGTCCACGTCCCGACGTAGGGCATCCCGACGAGCCAGGGAAGATTCCGGCGGGCCAGCCACACCCGGTTGCGGGCATTGAGCCGGTAGTACTCGTCGTGGCGGCGGGGATCGATCACGGGGTGGTGTGCCACGAGGTCGCCGGCGTACCAGACGATCCGGTCACAGTTCCACACCCGCCATGCCAGTTCGATGCCCTCATGGGCGTAGAAGAACGGATCCGGCCAGCCGCCGGCGCACTCGAACACGTCGCGCGGGATGGCCACCGCACCCTCCCAGACGCTGAACACGGCGCTGGAGTGCCGCGGATCGCCCTTGTGCATGCGGGGGATCCAGCGGGTGGGATCAGTTGTGGCCTCAGGGTCGGTGACGCGTGGCTGGATCAGCCCGAACTTCGGGTTGTCGGCAAACATCCGCGACATGCGCAGCAGGGTGTCGGGTTCTGGCAGCCATGCGTCGTCATCGAGGAAGAAGATCATTGGCGCGGTCGTCGCCGCCACGCCGGCGTTGCGTCCGGCGGGGATGCCCACGTTCTCGGGGAGCCCGACCGCCCGCACACCGTCTGGTAGTCCTGTCGGCTGCCAGCCGTTACCGACGACCACGATGTCGGTCGTCACGCCGGTCTGGGCGAGCACCGACTGCAGCGCCCGATCGAGTTCCACGGGACGCAGGCCCTGAGTGAGCAGGACGACCGCGTAGTCGGTCTGCATCAACTGACGCACTCGAACGACGAGTCGGCGGTCTTCGGCGCCGAGGTGTCGAGTGGGTCCTTCTTCTGCTTCTTCGTGACAACGGACTTGATGCCGCTGTAGTCCGAACCGACCTTGAGCACCAAGGTCTGCCCGGAGCCCTCCTTCACCACCGTCTCGGTGGCATCCGCGGCGTAGGCCAGTGTGCGGGCCGCCTCGGCCTGACTGGCCGGGTACTTCAAGGAGGTGGTCGTCGTGTTCGCGTCCGAGGACCGGACCCCCACGACGTTGTAACCCTGGTTCTGCAGGTCCTCGGCCACGATGTTGCCGAAGCCGGGCGTCGGGGTGCCGTTGACCACGACCACGTCGATCTGCTCCGGCGGCACAGTGAGCGGGTCCTGGCCGGCGGGTGTGGTCGGGGGCTCGGGCCACGGCTCGTCGTTGATGATCGCTTTGAAGAGTTTGTTGGCCTTCGGCTGCTCCCACGACACCGTCGAGAAGTCGCTGTTGTACACGAACGGGACGGTGACGAACGTGACGTCGGAGGGACGCAGGTCCACCATCGTCTCGGCCAGACCCTGGATGTCGCGCAGGCTCGACAGGCCCTTGTCGGTCGTCAGGGACTTCGTGCCGGCATCGAGCAGGTTGAACAGCTTGATCGGATTGGTCATCGTGCCGGCGCTGGTGACCTGGCGGATCATCGACGAGATGAAGTCCTGCTGGCGCTGGATGCGCTGGATGTCGCTGCCGTCTCCGAGGGACTCCCGGGCGCGCACGAAGGCCAGCGCGTCCTCGCCGGAGATCTTCTGCTTGCCGGCCGGGAGGCTGAGGCGCGAGTGGTAGTCGTTGACCGGCTCCTTGAGGCAGACCTCGACGCCGCCGACGGCGTCGACCATCTTCTTGAAGCCGTTGAAGTCGACCACGACGAAGTGGTCCACATAGATCCCCGTGAGCTCCTCGACGGCCTTGATGGTGCAGCCCGGGCCGCCGATGTCGAATGCCTCGTTGAACCGACCTGTGTATCCGCCCTGCATCTCGCCGAGCTTGTTCTTGCACATCGGCAACGTCACCAGGGAGTCACGGGGGATACTCATGCCGATCGCCCGGGTGCGGTCGCCCGAGACGTGGAACAGGATCGTGGTGTCGCTGCGCTGGCCCTCGATCCCGGCGTTGGTCGCGTTGCCGTACTTCTTGTTGTTGCCCTTGCCGGTGCGGCTGTCCGAACCCATGACGAGGATGTTCACCGGGTCGGTGGATCCCACCGGGGTGATCGGACGTTCGCCGAGCTGGTCGGTGGTGTCCAGCGTGCTGATGTTGCCGTCCAGGCGCTGGTACAGCACTGCACCAGCAGCGGCGGCTCCGGTGGCCACCAGAACGAGCGTCGAGGCGATTCCGGCGAGCACGCGGGGCCAACGACGGCGTCGACGAGCAGCCATTGTCCTCCGATCACGTGGATTTCCAGCGTACCTTGCGCACCGGTGAATCCCGGACGACCTGTGGGCAACGTCGCATTCTATGGACGCCTCGGTCCTCCGGTCGGTTCCCGGCCCCCCCGGGTCCGCCCGGGCCGAATGAGAACCGCAGGCGCGCGGTGGGCCGGCGAAATGTCCGATATCTGGTCGATTACGGTCACAAAACGACGATTGTCGGCATGGGCACCACCACCTTCGCCGCGACGTCTGATCCACTGATTGTTCGGAAAGGTGGTGGTTCGCTGTGCGGTCCCGCTTCCCCGTCCTGCTCGTGCTGGTCCTGGGAATCGCGCTGATGCCGATGGTCGGTCTGGGGGGACCCCATGCGGTCCCGACCCGGGTGCAGACGTTGGCGCTCGAAGAGATCGCGGTCGGAGGTGGCCAGGGTCTGTCGGGTGTCGATCAGCCGACCGCCTCGCGCAGTGCGGTCGTCGAAACCGACCCCTTCGGTCTTGTCGGGCTCTCCTGGGATTCCCCGCCCCCCGAGGGGTCCACGGTCAAGGTCCGGGTGCGTGAGGACGACGGATGGACCCCCTGGCTGACGATCCCGTTCGAGTCCGAGCACGGTCCCGACCCCGGCTCGGTCGAGCGTGCCGGCGTGCGGGCAGGCACGGATCCGATGCTGACCGGGCCGTCGGACGCGCTACAGGTGTGGGTGCAGACCCCGAACGGTGAAGCCCCCGGGGCAGCCGAGGTTCACCTGGTGGACACCGACGACGTCGACGTGCAGTCCCTGCCCGCGCCGCAGGCCGCCGCAGCCCCCGGGATGCCGCCGATCATCACCCGGGCGCAGTGGGGGGCCGACGAGAGCATGCGCAACCGCGGCCCGATCTACTCCGACGTCGTGAAGGTGGGTTTCGTCCACCACACGGTCTCCAGCAGCACGTACAGCGAATCGCAGGCCGCCGCCCAGGTCCGCAACCTCTACGCGTGGTACACCGAGGGCCTCAAGTACTCCGACATGGCCTACAACTTCCTCGTCGACCGGTTCGGTCGCTTGTACGAAGGTCGCTACGGGGGGATGAACCGTCCCGTCGTGGGTGGGCACACCGCCGGACTGAACAACGACAGTTTCGCGGTATCCGCCATGGGCAACTTCGAGGAGTTCAAGCCAGCCGATCCGCAGATGGACGCCATCAAGGAATCGATCGCCAAGCTGATGGCCTGGAAGTTGGGCCTGAGCAAGCGTGACCCGGGCGGCAAGGACACCCTGATCAGCACCGGTTCGCTGAACTCCGGGTTCTGGGAGAAGGGTGAGACAGCGAGCCTCAACCGCGTGTCCGGGCACCGGGATGCCGGCAACACCGCATGCCCGGGCAAGTTCCTGTACGCACAGGTGCCCGACATCCGCGCGCGCGCCGCCCAGATCTACCGCAGCGGCGCCGGGACGTCCACCGAGATCCCCGACCTGATCACGCCCGATCCGGTGACCGATGAGTTCAACTTCCGCGGCTCCGGGTACGGCGACGGCGTGGGTCTGCCGAAGGCGGGGGTCCTGGGTCAGGCCCGTGGCGGCAAGAAGGCGGCCGGGATCCTCAAGCACTACCTGTCCGGCGTAGCAGTGGCGCCCGGTGACGACGAGCGGACCTTGCGGGTCGGCCTGTCGCAGCGCAGGCGCGTGCTGGTCAGCAGTGACGCGCTGGGCAAGGGTGGTGGAGCGTTCCGGGTCGGGGCGGGGAAAGCCACCGTCGTCGGCTCGGGCCGCACGGTGGTCCGCCTGTCCGCCAGTGGGGACGGGGTGCTCGTCGAACGCAAGGCCGGCAAGAAATGGCGTTCGGTGGGGACCGTCCCCAAGGTGACACTGCGCTGGGCCGGGACCAGGACTGCCGGGAAGTTGGGCCAGGGTCCCACCGCACTGCGGGTCGGCGTCGACGTGTTGCGGCGGGGCACGGTGGCCGTGGCCAACACGGGTGGTTCGCTGCGGGTCGTCGCCAACCTCCGGACACGCGACGAGTACTTGCCGTACCTGGACATCGCGCCGCGTTCATGGCCGGACCAGGCGCAGCGCGTGATGGCGATCGTCGCGCGCAGCAAAGCGGCGGCGGCCGTCTGGGATCCCGAATGTGGCTGCCACCTGTCGGATGCCGGTTTCACCGGCCAGCGCGCCGTCTCAGCCAAGGGCTACTCGGCCTGGTCGAAGGCTGTCAACGCCACGGCCGGGAAGACTGTGCAGTTCGACGGCAAGCCCGTCCTGGTGCCGGTGATCGACTCCACCGGCGGTGCCACTCTCAACGCATCAGACGTGTGGGGCGAGGACGTCGCGTGGCTGCGTAGCGCAGCGGATCCCTGGAGCCTGAAGAAGAAGAACACCTCCTACTACGTGTGGGACCTGCAGACGCGGCCGCAGAAGGACGTGGCCGCTCTGTTCGGCCTGCCGGACGTGGTGCTTCTCGACCTGCGCACGCGGCTGACCGGTGGCGCGGTGGCCGACGCCATCGCCACGAGTTCATCGGGGCAGACCTCGACGATCAGCGGTGAGAAGTTGCGCACCGGGTTGGGGCTGCCCTCGGCCTACATCGCGCGCAGCGCCACTCAGGAGCCCACCACCGCAACCGCGTTGTCTTCGGCTCTGGCCCGCCGCGGTGGGTCGCCGGTGGTCGCGCAGGCGACAGACACCAGCGTCGTTGCGCTGGCCGCGGCGTTCGCGGGCAGCAGCGGGCGCCCCCTGTACGTCGTGGGCGGCTCGGGTCCGGACAAGGCAGCTGCCAGGGCGTTGCGGCCGGCGAGTTCGCTGACCGCGGTCGGCGCGTTCACCCCCACGGCGCTGAAAGCCCTGTCCCGGCTCGCGAAGGTGCGCCGGGTCACTGCCAGCGGGCCGACCGCACTGTCGCTGGAACTCGCCCGAATGTCCACGCGCAAAGACCGCCGGTCCGTGTTCGTGGCGGTCCCCGGCAACACCGCAGCCATGGCCAGCGCCGCGATGGGTGCGGCGCGTGCGGGCGGCTACCTGCTGGCGCTGTCCGGCGCCCCGGGTAACGCCGTACAGAAGTGGGTGAAGGTGCACGCCTCACGCAGCATCGTGGTGGCCGGCAAGAAGGAACTCTCCAACGCCGACGCCGCGGCTCTGCGCCGGCCGGTCCGGCTCGGTGCCCAGGACCCCGTGGTGCGCGCCGCGCGCATCGCCGGGCTCGGGCCGCGTCGGGGAGAGGCGATCCTCGTCGACAACGCCAGGGTCATGGCGGCTGCCGCAGCGGCGGCTTCGCGTCGGCCGGTGCTCTTCGTCGCGGGCAAGACCGGTAACGCGAAGGCGCTGCGCTTCCTGCAGACCAGCCCGGCCATTTCGACGTTGCTCAGTGTGGGGGCCACCCCGAGCGCGCTCACGGCGGCCCGCCGCGCATGAGGCGACGCCGCACAGCCGGCCCAGGCCTTCTTCGTGTGAAGATCTGGGCCGTCAATGGCCGATTCTTCACACGAAAACTGTTCGTTGGCCCAACGCCAGGACGGCGACGCGGCCCAAGTCAGGCGTTCGCGGTCGCTGCTTCGGCCTCCCCACCGGCGTAGACCACCGCAGCGTCCGCGACCAGCGGGGCGGCGATCGCGGCCAGGACACCAGTGAGATCGTCCGGCTGCAGTGACGTGTTGAGACGGCCACCGGGCGTGAGCCCGACCGATGCGGCGTACTCGCGGGCGGCGGCGTGGACCTGTTCGGCCGTCATCCCCGGCAGTCCACCGAGCGGCCCCGGTGGCAACACCCGCTGGTCGGGCATTCCCCGCACATCTGCGGGGAAGAACCACTCGGCAGCGGCCTCCGCCGGGGCCGGCGCCATACCCAACGGGTCTGCGACCACGAACACGTCGCACTGACCGGCATGACCGACGACAAGGTCCGCACCGGCGGACTCGAAGGCGGCATCGGCGCCCGACTCCCACACCGAGATCCACCACACGGCCGTCATCCAGTGCAGCGGCAGGTTCAGCGCCACCCGGGCACCAGGTCCGAGGTCGGCCTCCATCTGCAGGAAGTTCACGGTCTTGGACACCCAGTTGTCGAACGTCACGTGCGACAGTTCCACGCGGCCTTGCGTGCAGTCGGTGATCAGGGGTGTTCCGGCGTGTAGTCGCAGTGCGTCACCGCGGGCGTCGCGCAGAGTGGTCACGGGCGCATCGTACGCAGTCCGGGTGGCAGACTGACGGGCGTGCTGGAGTCGATCCTCTTGGTGGGGGGAAAAGGTACCCGCCTGCGTCCCCTGACGATCAACCATCCCAAGCCGATGCTGCCGGTGGCCGGTGTGCCGTTCACCGAGCATCAGATCGCGATCGCCCGGGCCGCGGGTGTCACCAGGGTGGCGCTGGGGACCTCGTACCGCGCAGAGGTCTTCAGCGACTACTTCGGCGACGGGACGGACTTCGGCGTGGCCCTGGACTACCGCGTGGAGGCAGAACCCCTCGGTACCGGGGGTGCCATCCGCAATGCGGCCGACGCCCTCACCTGTGGGCCCGACGATCCGGTGGTCGTCTTCAACGGCGACATCCTCACCGGCCTCGACATCGCCGGCCTGGTCGACGCGTGGCGCGCGGCGGACGCTGACGTCGCGCTGTACTTGACGCGGGTGGCGGATCCCCGGGCGTTCGGGCTCGTCCCGACTGAGGGGGAACGGGTCACAGCGTTCTTGGAGAAGCCGCAGACCCCGGAGGAGATCGTCACCGATCAGATCAACGCGGGCTGCTACGTGTTCCGCCGCAGTGTCATCGACGAGATCCCGGCGGGCCGGCCGGTCAGTGTCGAGCGTGAGACGTTCCCCGGTCTCCTGGCTGCGGGCCGCACCGTCGTGGGGCACGTCGACGACGGCTACTGGTTGGACCTCGGGACACCCCTGGCCTTCGCGCGGGGCAGTGCCGACATCGTGCTGGGACGTGTCGCATCCCCGGCGTTGCCCGGATCGCCGGGCCAGGTGCTGATCGGTGCCGGCGCCCAGGTCGAAGGGTCGTGCACAGCGGGCACCGCGGTGGGCCGCGAGGCGGTCGTGTCGGCGGGGGCGCAGGTGGTGGGATCGGTGCTGTTCGACAGTGCGCAGATCGGTGCCGACAGTGTGGTCGAGGACAGCATCATCGGCGCCGGTGCGGTGATCGGGCCCGGCTGTGTGATCCGTTCGGCTGTGATCGGTGACGGCGCCAGGATCGGCGCCGGGAACGAACTGCTCGAAGGTGTGCGGGTGTGGCCGGGCGTGGAACTCGGCGACTGCGCGGTGAGGTTCTCCTCAGACCAGTGAGTGACGATGTCGCCATCATCATGTCCGGGGCTGCGGCTCGGGGGGCGTTCCAGGCAGGCGCACTGACCCGGATCATCCCGGCACTGTTGGCCGAGGGTCACCGGCCCAGTCTGTTCCTCGGCACCAGCGTCGGAGCCATCAACGCCGCGATGTGGGGATCGCTGGCACACCTGGATCCTGATGACGCCGCACAACAGATGCTGCACACCTGGCGGGCGATGGACAGCAAGGGCATCCACCGCCACCCACTGCGCACCATGCTCACCGGCGACGGCCCCCGACTGCTGCTGTCCATGGCCGGGATCGGGCACGGGGCATCGGCGTTGCTGGACACCAGCCCGTTGGCCACCCGCTCGGCCCGCCTGGTCGACATGGAGCAACTCGCGCGCAACGTGGAGGACGGGCATATCGACGGCATCGGAGTCACGGCCACCCGGATGCCGAGGGCCAGTGGTGGACAAGAGGGCCGGGACCGGCCACGCACCATGATGTTCATGCACGGCCCGGGTCTGCCGCTGCACAAGGTCCGTGACCCAGCCCGCGCGGTGGACGTATGTGAGGGCCCGCTGACCGCGGAGCACGTCCTGGCCTCCGCCGCCATCCCGATGGGCTTCCCGCCGGTGCGTATCGACCATCCCGCGGACGTCGCCGGCTGGTACTGCGATGGTGGGGTCCGGCTCAACGCTCCGTTGCGGCCGGCTATCGCCCTCGGCGCCAAGCGTGTGGTCGTCATCGACTCGATGCCGAACGATCCCGGCGAGCCGCTGCCGCCCTCACCCGCCGACGAGCCGATGCCGCCGCTGTCCGACATCGCGGCGATGCTGCTCGACGCCACCATGGGCAACGAGGTCGCCGAGGACATCCGGCTGCTGCGCACCCGCAACCTGATGCTCGCGCAGGCGATCGCCGCCGAGGCGCAGGTGCGCCACTCCGACGGCACCCTCATGGGCGTGACGCCGTACATCGTGGTGAGCCCGGAGCCGGGCGAACTGCGCTCTCTGGCCGAGGACGTGGTCAGTGAGAAGACCGGCAATCCGCTGAGCAGCGTGTTCAACTCTGTGCCCTACGCGTTGAGTCGTGCCCTGCGCGCGCTGGGCAACAGCCCCGGGCACATGGAGCTGTTCAGCTACCTCTTCTTCGACAAGGACTACTTCCAAGCGCAGATCGACGTCGGCATCGCGGCCGCCGATCAGGCCATCGCGAACGGCTGGCTCGACTACTAGCGGACGAACCAGTGGGCGCTGTGATCGGCCGGCGGCCGGTCGGCGGGGGCGCTGCCCGGCCAGCCGATGGCGACCGCTCCGAGGGGTTGCCAGCCGTCGGGCAGATCGAGAACACCTCTGACCACCGGAGGGCAGAACACGGTGCTCGAGATCCATGCCGAACCCAAGCCGGAGGCCGAAAGGCTCACCAGGAGGTTCTCCACCGCGGCTCCTCCGGCCACCAGGAAGAGATCGCGCTCGAAGCCGTTGCGCCGGTCATCGGGGTAGGTGTGCATCGCCCCCTCGAGGTCGCTGAAGGCCAGCACCACCTCCGGTGCCCGCCACAGGACATCCCCGCGGCGCAGTCGCTTCTCGATGGACTCCTCGGTGAAGCCGTCGCCACGCAGATCCGCGATCCACTGCTCCCGCATGGCGCCGAGCACCTCGTCCCGCTTCTCCCGCAGCAGCACGAAGCGCCATGGACGCGTGTGATGCGGGCTCGGCGCGGTACACGCCGCACGCACGGCCCTTTCGATCGCAGCTACTGGGACCGGGCGGTCGGCGAACGCGCGGACGGTCCGGCGGCCGGTGACCGCGGATTGGCGTGCGAGATCGGTACCGAGGGAGAAGAGGTCCTCATCACTGGGCCGAACGAGGTCGCGGGCCATGCTGTCGCCGCCTGCCTGCACCCCGCGCACCACAGCCACGGGCGTGCCACCGGTCTTGCCCTTGACCAGATCGGCCGCGGCGGCGATCTCGTCCGCGACGGCCACCTGGGTCATCTCCAGTGGCTGGCCGAGGTCGTCAGTCGTGCCCCGGAGGTCCTCGATCACCGTCACCCCTGCAGCACCGATGCAGAAATCGGTGACGCCGAGTCGCCACGGACGGCCTGCCGTGTCCGTGATCACGACTCCGACATCGGTACCTGTGTGCTCGGCGATCGCTTCCCGCAGCGCCGCAGCGCTGGCATCGGGATCTCGTGGCAGGCGAAGTGGGACGGTCGTGTTGGAGCGGTCGATGCCGGCCGCTGCCATCACGATGCCCAGATGGTTCTCGACGATCCGCAGGTCCCCGCGTTCGGCGACGGTGCGTACCGTGTCGGCCGCGATCGCGTCGTCGCGGTCGTCCACCCACTGCCCTTCGACCTTGCTCACGATCTTCGAACTCACCACGAGGATGTCGCCGTCCGCGATTCCCTGCGAGCCATCCGGCCACTGCACGTGGACGACCGCCGCAGCCAGTGTGCTGGCCAGATCCACGCTCTGGTCGAACTGCGGCAGTCCGGGGACCGCCACCGCCTGCATCAGGTCACCAACCCGACGGTGACCTGTGCCAGGCGCTCGGCTGCTGCCTCATCGGTCATCAACGTCGACGTTGCCAGGCTCGCGCGGATCCCCTCGGGGGCGGGGTCACCGGTCTCGTAGACCCAGCCGTCGAGGATCCCGCCCTCGCCCCGGGATCCGTAGTGCGCGGCCACGGAGGCCGAATCTGCGGGCACCCCGATCGCCGCCAGGCAGGCGTCCGCCATCCCCTTCACAGGCCTCCCGCCCACGATGCCGGAAACTCCGACGACGGGGGCTGGGGTTTCGAGGACGGCCTCCCGGATGCCCGGGACGGCCAGGATCGGGCCGATGCTCACCACCGGGTTGGACGGCGGCAGCACAAGGACGTCCGCCTGCCAGATCGCGTCCAGCACGCCGGCAGCAGGGGTGGCGGCGTCGATGCCCACGAACATGAACTGATGGGCGGCCAGAGCAGCGCGGTGCTTCACCCACCATTGCTGGAAGTGAATGGCGGCCCGGCCCTCCTCGGTGTCCACCACTACGTGGGTCTCGACACGGTCGTTCGTCATGGGCAGCAGCGTCACTCCCGGCTGCCACCGCGCGCACAGGGCTGCGGTGACCTCGTGCAACGGGTACCCGGCCGCGAGCAGTTGTGTGCGCACCAGGTGGGTGGCGATGTCGCGGTCCCCGAGCGTGAACCACAGCGGATCGAAGCCGTACGCCCCAAGTTCGTCGAGGACCCCGTAGGTCTCGTCACTGCGACCCCATCCGCGCTCGAGGTCGATTCCGCCGCCGAGGGTGTACATGACGGTGTCCAGGTCGGGGCAGACCTTCAGTCCGTGCAGCCAGATGTCATCCGCGGTGTTGCCGATCACGGTGATCTCGTCATCCGGGAAGGCGGCCCGCAGGCCCTGCAGGAACCGGGCGCCACCCACGCCGCCCGCCAGCACCGTGATCCGCATCCGACCGTCCCTCCTGTGCCGCACCGGGGCTTAGGCTTTGCACGTGACTCTACGTCGGGCTCTCGCGCGTGCTGAACGTGCAGTCTCCCTCGACGTGACTGAGGTGGTGCAACTGCTGTCCGCGACGGGGGCGGACCTCGAGGCCCTGTGTGCGGTCGCAGCCGGGATCAGGGATCGCGCCACCTCGACGATCACGTACTCGCCGAAGGTGTTCATCCCCGTCACCCGGCTGTGTCGCGACCGCTGCCACTACTGCACGTTCGCTTCGGACCCGGCGTCCCTGCGACGCGAAGGTCACGCGCCGTACCTGGAGATCGACGAGGCCGTGGCGATCGCGGCCCGCGGCGCACAGGCTGGTTGTACCGAGGCGTTGTTGACACTCGGGGATGCGCCGGAGGACCGTTGGCCGGCAGCACGTGCGTGGCTGGACGCCCGGGGCTACGACACCACGATCGACTACGTGCGGGCGGTCGCGGTGGCCGTCCTCGAGCAGACCGGCATGCTCCCGCACGCCAACCCTGGAGTGATGTCCTGGGAGCAACTGAGCCGGCTACGGCCGGTCGCCCCGAGTATGGGGATGATGCTCGAAACCACCAGCAGGCGGTTGTTCGAGACCCCCGGGGCCCCGCACCACGGATCACCCGATAAGGACCCGCAGGTGCGGCTCCGGGTGCTGGCCGACGCCGGTCGTCTCGGCGTCCCCTTCACCACCGGCCTGCTCATCGGTATCGGGGAGACTCTCGAGGAGCGCGCGGAGTCGCTGCTGGCGCTGCGCACGGTCGAGCGGCAGTTCCACGGTATCCAGGAAGTGATCATCCAGAACTTCCGCGCCAAACCGGGCACCGCGATGGCCGGGGTGGTCGACTGCGGGCCGGAGGAGTACCTCGCGGCCGTGGCGACCGCGCGGATCGTGCTCGGATCGTCGGTCCACCTCCAGGCGCCCCCGAATCTGACCGATGCCGACGAATTGCACCGGCTGATCCGCGCCGGCATCGACGATTGGGGCGGCGTCAGCCCGGTCACGGCGGATTACGTCAATCCGGAGCGGCCCTGGCCACGCATCGACGTCTTGCGCGAGGTGAGCGAGGCGGCCGGCTTCGACCTGGCCCCGAGACTGACGATCCACCCCGAGTTCCTGGCGCGCGGCGACGCCTGGCTGGACCCCCGTCTTCGCCCCTTCGTCGCCGCACTGGCCGACGAGCGCGGGCTGCTGCGTCGTGGTGCGGTGCCGTCAGGGCAGCGGTGGCAGCAGGCAGTCGATTACGGCACGTTCGCGGCGGGGGGCGCCGGGCGCACCGACCTCGCCGTGACCATCGACATCCGGGGCCGGGACGGCGAGCGCAGAAGCGACTTCGACACCGCCTTCGGCTCCTGGGAGGCGCTCGAGGTGGTCGGGGGAGAGGTGGTGGTGCCCGGGGACTTCGACGAGGCGCTCGCGCTGGCCCGGGAAACCCCTGCGGCCTTGGCGGACCCGGACCATGAAGGGCTCGCGATGGCGTTGTTCGCGGCCACGGGTGACCAGGTGGCTGAGGTCGCCGCCGTCGCGGACGCACTGCGCCGCGACCGGGTCGGCGACGAGGTCACCTACGTCGTGAACCGCAACCTCAACTTCACCAATGTCTGCTACACGGGGTGCCGCTTCTGCGCCTTCGCACAGCGGGAGTCCGACGCCGACGCGTTCACGCTGTCACCGGAGGAGATCGCTCGCCGGGTGCAGGAGGCGTGGGACGCCGGGGCCACCGAGATCTGCATGCAGGGCGGCATCCATCCGCGACTGCCGGGCAGCGCCTACTTCGACCTCGCCAGGACCGTCAAGCAGGCCGTCCCCGAGATCCACCTGCACGCCTTCAGCCCCATGGAGATCGTCAACGGTGCGACCCGCTGTGACCTGAGTCTTCGGGAGTTCCTGGAGCGCCTGCGCGACGCTGGGGTGGACTCCATCCCGGGTACCGCCGCCGAGATCCTGGACGACGATGTGCGCTGGGTCCTGACGAAGGGGAAGCTGCCGGCCTCCGAGTGGATCGAGGTCGTCACCACGGCCCACGATGTCGGCCTGCCCTCGAGTTCGACGATGATGTACGGCCACGTGGACACCCCGTTGCACTGGATCCGGCACTTGCGGACCTTGCGTGAGGTGCAGCGGCGCAGCGGGGGGTTCACCGAGTTCGTCGGGTTGCCCTTCGTGCACCACAACGCCCCGCTCTACCTGGCTGGCAAGGCCAGGCCCGGCTCCACCGTTCGCGAGGACATCCTGGTGACCGCCATGGCCAGACTGCTGCTCGACGGTGCGATCTCCAACATTCAGGTGTCCTGGGTCAAGTTGGGACCGGCCGGTGCGGCGCAATTGCTGCGGGCGGGGGCGAACGATCTCGGGGGCACGCTGATGGAGGAGACCATCAGCCGTATGGCGGGCTCGGCGCACGGATCCTCGGTCACCGCAGAGCAGTTGCATGAGATGGCGGCCATGGCCGGCCGGCCGGCGGTGGAGCGGACGACGACGTATGCGGCAGTGACACGCACGGGCCGCTGAGATCCTCGGTACCGAACTGGTTGACGTTCCGGTCGACCGCGTGCAACTCAACCAGTTCGGGTACCTGCTGCGCCCGATGCGCCGGGTTTCGCGTCCGATTTGCGTACCGAACTGGTTGACGAACCGGGGTCGCCAACCAGTTCGGTACGCGACGGCCGTGGGGGTCACGCTGCGTGAGCGCCGACACGCCGTCCGAGTGGCCATTCCCCGGCGTGTCATCCACAGCCAGGTGTCACGCGACCGATATCACGTCACCTGAACGGCCCATTCTGGGGATTCCGGTTGAGGGGCTACTTACGAGCATGTAATTTCATCGTTGTCGTCATCACGCGCATCGGGGCGCGGGAGTGGAGGAAACATGCAGGAGTCGATCGTCCGGTTGCCGTTGGCCGAAGTGGAAGAACTGAGCTGGCAGGAACGCGCGCTGTGCGCGGAGACCGACCCGGAGTCGTTCTTCCCCGAAAAGGGAGGATCGACCAGGGAGGCCAAGCGCATCTGCGCATCGTGCGAGGTCCGGGGCGAATGCCTCGAGTACGCACTCGAGAACGACGAGCGGTTCGGCATCTGGGGCGGGCTCTCCGAGCGTGAGCGCCGCCGCCTCAAGCGCGCCGCAGTCTGAAACCACACTTCCTCACTTCTTCCCCGAAAAATCCATACGACAAAGGGCGGCTCGCCAGCGTGGTGAGCCGCCCTTTGTCGTACCCGCCACTACAGTCAGCCGTATGTTGACGAGCGTCGGTCACCGCTCCACCGGGACTTCGGAATCCGTGCGGGTCACGTGGTCCCCGGACCGCGGAGCCCGGCAACGGGCACGGCGCCGCGATCGGCGCGACCGCGGCCTGCGAGGTCCGTTGGCCCCCCGGGCCGTCCCCGTGGCTCGCAGCCGCGCCGCGAGG
>WBZM01001289.1_pt1 | contig 25645 bp, 22 predicted proteins | sample 5204271 | NCBI WGS metagenome assembly WBZM01 (sample SAMN12344346, study PRJNA552823) | activated sludge metagenome | biome: Activated sludge suspended growth; feature: Nitrification reactor; material: Wastewater; isolation source: activated sludge from nitrification reactor of wastewater... | reverse complement strand
ATCGGCGACATGCCGCTCAACCTGCAGGCCCGCCTGCTGCGCGTGCTGCAGGAACGCTGCGTGACGCCGCTCGGCAGCACGCGGGCGATCCAGGTCGACATCTCGCTGCTCTGCGCCACCCACCGCAAGCTGCGCGAGGAAGTGGCGCGCGGCACGTTCCGCGAGGATCTCTACTACCGCCTCAATGGCATGTGCGTGACCCTGCCGGCGCTGCGCGAGCGCACCGACATCCGCCGGATGGTCGCCAAGCTGGCCGCTGCCGAGAGCGGCAACCGGGCGCCGGTGCGCTTCTCGGAAAGCGCCCTGCAGGCGATGGAACGCTACGACTGGCCAGGCAACATCCGTCAGCTGTTCAACGTCATTCGGGTCGCCATCGCGCTGCTCGACGACGGCGAGACGCTGATCAGCGAAAGCCACCTGCCGGAGGAACTGTTCGAAACCGCCCCGCCGCCTTCCGGCAGCGACCCGTGGGCCGCCGCGCCCTTCGACAGCGCTGCCGGCAGTCTCGAGGAAATCGGCCGCCAGGCGGCGCTGCGTACCCTGGAAAGCGTCGGCGGCAACATCTCCGCCGCCGCCCGCCAGCTCGGCATCAGCCGCAACACGCTCTACCGCAAGCTGGGCAAGTTCTGACGCCGGGTCATGGCTACAGGCCGGGCAGCGGATTCCTGGTCAGCGCGACGCTGACGATGTAGGCGTAGGCGAGGAGCGCCAGCGCAAAAAAGCGCAGGCGAATGGTCCGCGTCCGGCCGCGCTTGAGCGCCATCGTGCCGAACCCGATGTAGGCGAGCAGGCCGCACAGCTTGGCGGTCAGCCAGCCCTGGGCGAACGGGTACTGGCCGCTGAGCCAGGCCATCAGCAGCGCGCTGCCGAGCAGCAGCGTATCGACCACGTGCGGCAGCACCCTGGCCAGGCGGTGCCGCAGCAGCGGCGATTCCCGCGCCATCCACCAGCCGCGCAGGCCGAAGCCGAGGCCGCTGAGGACCACGCAGGTCACGTGCAGGTGCTTGAGGGCGAGATAGCTCATCGGGCCGCCAGCTTAGCGGCAATATCCGCGGCATGCCAGCGGTAGCGCCGGACGGCGCCGATCAGGTTCCATCCCAGCCAGCCGCTGGCGACGGCGAACGCGAGGCCGGCCGGGCGGGCGAACCAGTCGGGCCACACGGCACCGAGCAGCAGCAGGCCGCAGGCCGCGACGTGGGCCTTCATCTGCCTTTGCATGGCGAGGTCGGCCAGGATCCTGTTCATGTTCGGCGCCGGCACCCTGGCCTGGCCGCTGTTCTGCAGGTGCATCCAGGCGAGGAAAGGGACGATCTTGTAGAGCATGCCGATCATGAAGGACATGAAGCCGCCGGCGATCAGCAGGATGCCGAAACTCAGCGTCCAGCCGGCGAGGTCGGCTGCCGCCGGCCAGACGGTTGCGGTCGACAGCATGAAAAGGGCCAAAATGCTGGCGACCAGCCCGAACTGCCAGTAGGCGTAGGTCGCATCGGGGCGTGCCCGCCGCCGCTGGCCCTGCAGGCGCAGGGTCAGCCCGGCGAAGACGATGCCGGCCAGCGCTGCCAGCCATTGCACGAGGCGGACCAGCATCGGCCAGTCGGCGAGCACGGCCGCGCTCCACAGCAGCAGCAGGACCAGCATCGCCACCGGGAACCACCAGCTCGGCCGCGCCGGGTAACCCGGCGTCAGCTGGAACATCGGCACCACGACATAGGCCAGCGCCGCCAGCAGCACCCCGGCCCAGGCGCCCAGCCCCCAGCCGGCATGCAGGTCGGTCAGCGCCGCCAGCGGCAGCGCCCAGCCATGGGCCAGGCCGAGCGCCATCAGCGCACCGAGGCCGACGACGCCGGCCAGGCCGAGCAGCGCCAGCTTGAGCCCGCGGATCGTCGGGCTGGTCGACGGCACGCCGATCAGGGCGCGCAGCGTCGTTCCGAGGAAAATCAGCGCCGTCAGTGCAAGCAGCAGCGCCGCGGCGCTCAGCAGGAGCGGCCGGCCGAACAGGAAGCCGCCGGCCAGCAGCAGGGCGCCGCCGCTGAGGCCGGTGTGGACGATCCTGGCGACCAGCAGCGGCCGCCCCAGGTTGGCGCCGGCCACCACCGGCAGGATCTGGATCAGCGCGCCGAGCATGATCTGCAGCATGAAGCCGATGGTGATCAGGTGGGTGGCGGCGAGCGCCGCCGGCATCCAGCGCGAGGCGAAGACCGCCGGCCCTTCGACGGCGACCAGCAGCCCTGCCAGCACGGCGAACAGGGGCGCGGTCAGGAAGAAGCGCAGCGGTGCGGCAAACGGCGGCGCATTTTCGAACGACAGCAGCGCTTGCATGGTGCCCCGGCGGAATCAGGCCGTTCGGCTCAGCGCGAAATCAGGATCTCGAAGGTGCCGTCGGGCAGCAGCTCGGTTTCATAGCTGTGGCCGTTCTGCCTGAGCACCTTGTACAGCGGGTGCGGCTCGCGGTAGAGGAGCAGGAGCATCTTCTCTCCCGCCTGCAGGGTGTCGAGCATTTCCATGGTCTTGACGAAAGGTTCCGGCGGCTCCATGTAGCGCGCATCGACGACGTGGGGGGTCTTGGGGTGGCTCATGCTTCGGTCAGCTCGGATTCAAGGTGGGCCAGCAGTTCGGGGGTTTCGGCGGCCAGGTGCTGGTCGCACATCGGGTAGAGGATATTCTCTTCCTTCATGTTGTGCTGCTGCATCATGATCAGCAGGGTATCGGCGAGGCCGAGATAGTCGTCGGAATTGCCCCGCGCCAGCGCGTCGACCGCGTCAGCGAGGAGCGCTCGCATCTGCTCGTGCTCCATGCGCATGACCTGGGTCGGCCCCATGCGCATGCCGGTCTTGGCCTCGAAGGTGGGAAACAGGGTTTTCTCCTCGCACGCGAAATGTGCGAGGACGGCGTTGCGGAAATGCGCGAAGGCGGCTTGCGCCGCTGGCAGGTTCTGTTTGGCGATGGCCTGCTCGGCTTCGGCGAACAGGTCGTCGCAGTGCCGATGGTCGTCGGTCATGAAGGTGCGGATGGTGGTCATGGCTGGCTCGCGGCGTGGCAATGGCCCCATTCTCGGGACGGCCGGCAGGCCGCTCCTTAACCGCCGTCAAAAAGTGCCGGATTAGGGTCGCGACGAAACCGCCGCGCAGCAGCGACACGCACTCCCGCACAAGCGGCGAGCAGAATCTATTTTTCCAGCACGTAGGTGCCCGGGGCATCGGCCAGTGCCGGGAAGCTGCGGCTGGCGGCCGGATAGGCCGGCACCTCGTCGCCGCAACGTTCGCCCAGCCAGCGCACCCAGTCTTCCCACCAGGTTCCGGCCCGCTTTTCGGCGCGGTCGAACCAGTGTTCCCAATGCTCGTTGCGCTCCGGCTCGCCGATCCAGTAGGAACGCCTCGGCGGGTCGACCGGCGGATTGACGATGCCGAGGATGTGCCCGGAACTGGAGCGGACGAAACGCACCGACGCATTGACGTTGATGTACTTGCGGATCCGGTAGCACTGGTTCCACGGCGCGATGTGATCGTCTTCGGCGGTCACCGCGTAGAGCGGCTGGACGATGCGATCGAGGTCGATCGGCTCGCCGGCGATCGTCAGCTTGTCACGCTTGATCAGGTTGTTGTGCAGGTACATCTCGCGCAGGTAGTACGAATGCATGGCGCGCGGCATGCGCGTCGTGTCCATGTTCCAGAACAGCACGTCGAACGGCGGCAGCGGCTCGCCGAGCAGGTAGCTGTTGACCCAGTAATGCCAGATCAGGCTGTTCGAGCGCAGCATGCGGAACGAGGTCGCCATCTCGCTGCCGTCGAGGTAGCCTTTCTTGGCCATCGACTCGTCGAGCGCGGCGACGCAGGCGTCGTCGATGAAGACATCGATGTCGCCGGGATGCGAGAAGTCGGTCAGCGTCGTCAGGAGCGTCCAGTGCGCCACCGGCGTCTGCCCGGCGCCGAAGCGCTTGTTGGCCCACGCCATGTAGGTGGTGACCAGCGTGCCGCCGATGCAATAGCCGACCAGATGCACCCTGGGCACCTTGCAGAAGTCGCAAGCCACACGCACCACCTCGTTGACGCCTTCGAGCAGGTAGTCGTCGAAGCGCACCTCGGCCATGCCCGCGTCCGGATTCTTCCAGCTCGTGATGAACACCGAGAATCCCTGGTCGGTGAGGTGGCGCACCATGCTCTTGCGGTTGGTCAGGTCGAGGATGTAGAACTTGTTGATCCACGGCGTGACGATGACGATCGGCGTCGCCCGCACCTTCTCGGTGGTCGGCGCGTAGTGGATCAGTTCCACCAGGCGGTTGCGGAACACCACCTTGCCCGGCGTCGTCGCCAGATCCTTGCCGACGACGAAGGCATCGGGCTCGACCATCAGGATGTTCTGCGCCCTGGCGTCGCGCATGAAGTTCCGGAAGCCCTGGGCCAGGCTTTCGCCGCTGGTTTCGACGAAACGCTGGAGCGCGACAGGGTTGAGCCAGAAATAGTTGGTCGGCGCCACCATGTTCAGCCATTTGCGCAGCCAGAACGCGGAACGGCGGCGTTCCTTGTCCGACAGGCCCGGCGTTTCGAAGAACATGTCCTCGAGGCGGTGGGTGAAGGCCAGGTACCACTCCTTGATGATGTCCCAGGTCGCCGCCTCGGTCCACACCGGATCGGCGAAGCGGACGTCATCCGGATTGGGCGTGATGACATCGGCCGACGGCATGCCAAGCGCACGGCGCATGACGTGCGTCTGCAGGGCCAGCAGATCGCCCGAGAGGCCGCTGGCGGCGCGCAGCAGTTCCTGCGGATGCATCATCCAGGCCATCTGCGCGTTGAGCAGCGAGGTGGTGACGCCGAACGGGTCGGCCGCCTTGCTGATCGCCATGCTGGCGGTTTCCATCGGGCTCAAGTCATGGATGTCGATGCCATGATTTCTGACTGACGAATTCTCGGACATGCTGCTCACCTCGTACCTGTACGCCTCTTTTTATACCATGTCGGCGGCGGCTTTTTTGGGCGTGGACACCCAGTTTTTCCGGGCCTTCCGGCGAATCCGCCGCCCCCTGTTTCACTTCGCCGCGACTTGGCGTAGCATGAATCGTCAGAAGGCCGCGTTGTCGGCACGACTCAATCAGGAGGAAACCCATGTTCAAGCACATTCTCGTTCCCACCGACGGTTCCGAACTCTCGCAGGCCACCGCCCGGCGCGCCATCTCGTTCGCCAAGGAAGCGGGAGCGAAGGTGACGGTCTTCTTCGCCAAGCCGGAATATCCGATCGCCTACTTTGGCGAGGGGGCGCTGATCGACCCGACCACTCCGGAAAAATTCGCCGAACTGGCCGACCAGCAGGCCGCCGAATACCTCGGCGAGGTCCAGAAGCAGTGCGCCGAGTCCGGGGTCGAGTGTGCAACCGTCGCGGCGACCAGCGACGTGCCCTACGAGGCGATCATCGAAGCCGCCGAGAAGTCCGGCTGCGACCTGATCTTCATGGCCTCGCACGGGCGCCGCGGGATCAGCGGCTTCCTGCTCGGCAGCGAAACGAACAAGGTGCTGACCCACTCCAAGGTGCCGGTCCTCGTCTATCGCTGACCCCACCGCGGCGCGGCGGCAGGGCCGTCAGCGCGCTGCGCACCCGTCGCGGCTGGGGCGGATGGTGCACAGCACGCTGCCGCTCTCCCGGTCGACGAACGAAACCTCTTCCAGAACGCCGACCAGATAGCGCTTCTTCAGCGTGAAATCGGTCGGCTGGCCATAGGTGGCCTTCCAGAAGGTCGTGCTTTCGCTGATCACCGGCTCGCTCAGGCGCGCCCTGGCGCGCATCCCGAGATGCCCGGCGACACCGGCCGGCAGGTCGGCGGTGAAACCGGCATCGTCGTCGACGCGGCGCGGATAGAAATCGTAGAGATTCTCGAAGGCGAGAAAGTAGTCATAGCGCCAGCTCACCTTCATCTGCTGCGGCACCCCGATCTTGTCCTCGTGCTCGTAGCTGCCGCGCTCGACCGCCACCGACTGCAGCGGCAGGAATTTGTAGCGGTAATAGTCGTCGACCGCAGGATCGGCCTGCGGCCGCCAGCTCCACCCTTCGGCGACCTGGTTGAAGGCCATCCGGTAGCGCACCGTCGCCCGCTCCCCCGCCACCTCGACCGACAAACCGGAACCGGCAGCCAGATCGATATCAAACTCGACCGCCTGCCCCGGCATCGCCGCGAGCTCGGCTGCCGGCAGACGGGCCAGCGCCTCGAACTGGCGCTCGGCGGACTCGCCGGCCAGTACCGGCGAAAAAAAGGCGGCGGCCGCAGCCGCCGTGAATACTTGTCTGAGGAAAAACATGTCGAAACAGGAACGCCGCCATGAGGGCGTCGCTCGGTCGGAATAGTCGCGCATCGCGGGCCTTCAGCCCATGATGCATATCAACAATTCCTGATGCACCTCACACCTGCGTCTGCGTCACCGCCTTGCGGAAGCGCAGCAGCGCAACGGTGAAGAAGCAGGCGCCGACGCCGGTCATCGCCAGCAGGTCGGGCCAGACGTCGCGCAGGCCGGCGCCGCGATAGAGGATGCCCTGGGCCAGGTGGACGAAATACGTGGTCGGCGTCGCCGCCATGATGTGCTGGATCGTCGCCGGCATGCTCTCCTGCGGCGTCACGCCGCCCGACAGGAGTTGCAGCGGGACGATGGTGATGATGATGAGCAGCCCGAGCTGCGGCATCGAGCGGGCGACGGTGCCGAGGAAGATGCCGATCGACGCCGCCGAGAACAGGTAGAGCGCGGCGGCGCCGAGGAAGAGCGGCAGCGACCCGGCGATCGGCACCTGCAGGACGCGCTGTACCACCACCGCCAGCGCGAAGGCGACGCCGAGCAGCACGGCCAGCCCGTTGGCCCAGATCTTGGCCATCATGATCTCGAACGGGGTCAGCGGCATGACCAGCAGGTGCTCGATGGTGCCGTGCTCGCGTTCGCGGATGAAGGCGGCGCCGACGAGGATGATGGTCAGCATGGTGACGTTGTTGATCGCCTCCATGACGCCGCCGAACCACAGCCCCGTCAGGTTCGGGTTGAAGCGCGCCCGCGTCGTCAGGCGGATCGGCGAACTGGCCGCATCGCGCCGGCCGGTCAGGTATTCGCCAACCTCGCCGCTGACGATCTGGCTGATGTAGCTGGCGCCGATGAAGGCCTGGCTGACCAGCGTCGCGTCGATGTCGAGCTGGATTTCCGGCTGCCGCCCGGCCGCCACGTCGCGCTGGAAGTTGGCCGGGATGATCAGCACGAAGGCGTATTTGCCGTCGTTCATCGCCTTGTCGACCCGGTCGAAGGCGATTGTCGCCGGCGGCCGGAAATACGGTGGATAAAGCGCGCCGGCGATGCGCGCCGAGAGCGGCGAGGCGTCCTCGTCGACGATGGCGACCGGCGCGTTATGCACCTGCTGCGAACTGCCGGTCGCCGCCTCGTAGATGGCCCCGGAGAAGGCCCAGACGATGAGGCCGAGCAACACCTTGTCGGCGGCCAGGCTGCGCAGTTCCTTGAGGCCGAGGCGGAAGATGTTGGTCAGCGAGAAGCGGAACATGTCAGCGCTCCTGCTTCTTCAGCAGGGCGACGCTGGCCAGCGTCAGCACCGGGAGAAAGGCGGCGAGCGCCAGCAGCGACGGCCACAGGTCGGCGAAGCCGAGGCCCTTGGTGAAGGCGCCGCGGCAGATCAGGATGAAGTAGGTCGCCGGGTAGAAGCGGCCGATCCAGTAGCCCGCACCTTGCAGCGCCTCGACCGGCGTCGTCAGCCCGGAAAACTGGATGGTCGGCAGCATGGTGACGATGGCCGTGCCGAACAGCGCGGCGATCTGCGTCCTGGTGAAGGTCGACATCAGGAGGCCGAGGCCGGTCGTCGCGATGACGTAGAGCAGTGCGCCGAGGGTCATGGCGAGGAAGCTGCCCTTGACCGGCACGCCGAAGACCAGCACCGCCTGCAGCATCATCAGCAGGTAGCTGGCCATGCACACCGCGATGTAGGGCAGCTGCTTGCCGATCAGGAATTCGAGCCTGGTGACCGGCGTGACGTAGAGGTTGGTGATCGAGCCCAGTTCCTTCTCGCGCACGACGCCGAGCGCCATCAGGATGGCGGGAATGAGCAGCATCAGCAGTGGGATGACCGCCGGGACCATGGCGTAGACGCTCTTGAAATCCTGGTTGTAGCGGTAGCGCGATTCGATGCGCACGGCGGGCGCCGGCGCCGTGCCCGTCTGTTCGCGCGCCAGGCGCTGCACGTACTCGCGATGCAGTCCTTCGACGTAGCCGCGCATCGTCTCGCCGCGGTAGGGCATGGCGCCGTCGACCAGCACGCCGATCTCGGGCGCGCGGCCGCGCCGCAGGTCGCGCCCGTAGTCGACCGGAATCTCGATCGCCAGCGATACCTCACCGTTCTTCATGCGCCGCTCGAGTTCGGCCTCATCGAGCAGCGGCGGACGCTGCACGAAATAGCGCGACCCGGCGATGTTGGCGATGTAGTCGCGGCTTTCCGGCGTCTGGTCGCGGTCGAGCACGGCGAAACGCAGATGCTCGACATCGAAGGACAGGCCGTGGCCGAGCACGAACATCATGATGACCGAGCCGAGCAGCGCGAAGGCCAGGCGGATCCGGTCGCGGCGCAGTTCCAGCGCCTCGCGGTAGGCGTAGCCGAACAGGCGACGCAGGCTGAAGGCGCGCGGCCCGCTGTCGGCCCGGCTGCGGTCGACCGTGGTTTTTGCCCCTTTTCCGGCGTCGACCGCAACCGGCGCCGCGCCGCCCCCGGCCGCCTCTTCCAGGTAGCCGATGAACGCCGCCTCCAGCGTCGCCGCGCCGCGCGCCGCGCACAGGGCGGCCGGCGTGTCGCTGGCCAGCACCTTGCCGGCGTGCATCAGCGAGATGCGGTCGCAGCGCTCGGCCTCGTTCATGAAGTGCGTCGAAATGAAGATGGTGACGCCCTGCCCGCGCGACAGCTCGACCAGCAGCGCCCAGAATTCGTCGCGCGCCACCGGATCGACGCCGGAGGTCGGCTCGTCGAGGATCAGCAGCTTCGGTTCATGGACCACGGCGACGGCCAGCGACAGGCGCTGGCGGATGCCCAGCGGCAGGTCGGCCGCCGCCTTGTCGGCATGGGGTTCCAGTCCGAAACGCTGCATCAACCCGGCGATGCGCGGCCCGCGCCGGTCGTCCGGCAAATGGAACAGGCGGGCGTGCAGGTCGAGGTTGGCGCGCACCGTCAGTTCGCCGTATAGCGAGAAGGACTGCGACATGTAGCCGACCTGCTTGCGCGTTTCCAGGTCGTGCGCATCAACCGCCTTGCCGAACAGGCGGGCGACGCCTTCGCTCGGCGGCAGCAGGCCGGTCAGCATCTTCATCGTCGTCGTCTTGCCGCAGCCGTTGGAGCCGAGAAAGCCGAAAATCTCGCCGCGCTCGATCCTGAAGCTGACGCGGTCAACGGCCGTAAAGTCGCCAAAACGCTGCGACAACCCGTCGGCCTCGATGGCGAAAACGCCGCCGTCGCCGACGCGCGGCGGGATCACCAGTTCGCGGTGCGCCTGCCGGCGTTCCGCCGGCAAGAGCCGGATGAAGGCGCCGTCCAGCGTCGCCTGCCCGGTCTGCGCCCGCAGGTCGGCCGGCGTGCCGAGGCCGATCACCCGGCCGCCATCCATCGCCACCAGCCAGTCGAAGCGTTCGGCCTCCTCCATGTAGGCGGTGGCGACCAGCACGCTCATGCCCGGCCGGCGGGCGCGGATGCGCTCGATCAGTTCCCAGAACTGGCGCCGCGAGAGCGGATCGACGCCGGTCGTCGGCTCGTCGAGGATCAGCAGGTCGGGATCGTGGATCAGCGCACAACAGAGGCCGAGCTTCTGCTTCATGCCGCCCGAGAGCTTGGCGGCGGGACGCTCGCTGAACGGCGTCAGGCCGGTGCTGGCCAGCAGTTCGGCAATGCGCTGCTCGCGCTCGCGCCTGCCCTGCCCGAACAGGCGGCCGAAGAAATCGACGTTCTCGAACACCGACAGCGTCGGGTACAGATTACGGCCCAGCCCCTGCGGCATGTAGGCGATGCGCGGCTGCACCGAGGCGCGAAAACGGCGGTCGCCGATGTCGCCGCCGAGCACCTCGACCTGGCCTGCCTGGATCTCCCGCGCGCCGGAAACCAGCGCCAGCAGGGACGACTTGCCGACGCCGTCGGGCCCGATCAGCCCGACCATGCAACCGGCGGGCAGGACGACATCCACCGCCTCCAGCGCCGTCACCGCACCATAGCGATGGCTGACGCCGGCAAGACGGGCGACCGGCGGGGGGTCCATCACGGCTTACTTCCCGTCGACCTGCAGATTCGCCGGCCACGCCGCGTCGGCGTCGAGTCGCACATAAGCCACGCCCGGCATGCCGCCCTTGGCCAGGTCGCGGTGCGCTGCCAGCCAGGCAGGATCCGGCTTGATCTTCAGACGGAACATCAGCTTCTCGCGCTCGGTACGCGTCTCCACCTCGCGCGGCGTGAATTGCGCCTTCGCCGCCACGAAGACGACGGTGGCGGGAATCGCCTGCCCCGGCAGGGCGTCGAGCACGATGCGCGCCGCGCTGCCCAGCGCCACCCGCCCGGCCTGGTCGGTCGGCAGGTAGATGGTCATGTACATGTCGGAAAGATCGAGCAGCGTCAGCGCCTTGCCGCCCGCCGCCAGCACCTCGCCCGGCTCGGCCAGCCGGTACAGCACGCGGCCGGCGATCGGCGCCTTCAACGCCGTGTCGTCGAGCGTCGCCCGCAGGCTTTCGACCCGGGCAACGGCCGCCGCGGCGGCCGCCTCCGCCTCGGCCACCCGGCTGCGCGCCTGCGCCATGCCGGCCTGCGCGCCTTCCATCCCGGTCTGGTCACGGTCCAGCTTGTCACGCGAAATGAAGCCGCGCCCGACCAGATCCTCGGAACGCTTCAGCGTCTTGCCGGCCAGCGTCACGTCGGTCTGCGCCTTGCGCTCCCCGGCCCGCGCCTCGTCCACCGCCTTCTGCGCCTGCAGCGCCTGCGCCTCGGCCGCCCGCAACTGGGCACGCAGGTCGTCGACGTCGAGGCGCGCCACCACCGCCCCCGCCTCGACCAGGTCGCCCTCGCGCGGCCCCAGTTCGGCGAGGCGCCCGGCAATTTTGGTCGCCACGTCGACCTCGGTCGCCTCCAGGCGCCCGTTGCCCGACGCAAAACCGGCCGGCAGGCCCGCCTGGCGATGCTGAAAGAGATAAACGCCGACCGCTACGGTCGACGCCAGAAAAAAGCCAAAAACCAGAACCTTGGCGAAGCGCGCGCGATTCATGACAACCCCGATCCGTTACTGACCAACCGGTCATTAGTTAATCGGATTATAGGCTTCCCTGCCTTCGCGGACTTGCCGCAGGTCAACTTTCCGCTTCGCGAACGTTCGGATCCGCGGGCAATGCACTCCCGACGACATGTTTGCCAGATTGACGGCGAGAACCGCAATCATCGTCTATATTGAAACGGTTGAGCGTTGCCGTTGACCAGGAGGAGATAGCCATGGGTAAAGCGCATGAAAGCGCAAAGGAGCCGAAGAAGCAGGCGCAACAAACCCTCAAGGACAAAAGAAGCGCCAAGCGTGCCAGCAATCCGGCACCTGGCAGCCCGCCCTTCATGGGGCATCACTACCAGTCGGAGGCGAGGCAATCCTGAAGGAAATTGACGGGACCGACGACAGTCCGGCGGCGAACGCGCCGGCCGGACAACGCGAAGGCGCGTGAGCGCGGTGGCTTGCCTGATTGGCCGGGGCAACGCAGTGGCGCTATCGCCCCGTTGCCAATGACGACCATGCAGCCGCTGCGGGTTGACTGAACAGTTTTTCCAGCAACCTCATCGCTTCCGCGAGGCGGTCTTGCGCCTTCGGCGACAGGCCTTCCCCAAGATCGAATTGCTCGCCGCACACGCAGAGCACGAAGGCCGGCGGCGGTTCGGCGCCCTCGGTCTGGCGATAGACGTGCAGCACGGCCTCGGGCGGCAGCGCGTGGGTGGTGTGGGCTGTTGCGGTCGACGGGGAAATTTGCCCGAAAACGAAGGGTGCTGGGGTGTTCTCGCCGGCATCGATGAACAGTGCGAGTTCGCGGCCGTGCAGGTCGAGAGCGTGTTCGATGTTGAGCTGAAAATCCTCGATCAGGTCGACGCGCTCGGCGAAGCCTTCATTTTCCAGCCATTTCGCCAGTCGACCGCAGAGTTCCGGCCCGATCGCGTCGTCGCCGCGACTGGGGTTGCCGACGGCGAAGACGACGAGCGGTGCGCTCATGAGCGGCTCAGCGAATGGATCACCGTGCCTTCGGGATCGACCAGCTCGACGGCCAGCGGCATCTTGCCGAGCGCGTGCGTGGCGCAGGACAGGCAGGGGTCAAAGGCGCGGATCGCCACCTCGATGTGGTTGAGCAGGCCTTCGGTGACCTCGCGCCCGTGCAGGTATCGGCGCGCGACGTGGCGCACGGCCTCGTTCATCGCCTGGTTGTTGTTGGTGGTCGAGACGATCAGGTTGGCCATCGTGATCAGGTCGTTCTCGTCGACGCGGTAGTGATGGAACAGCGTGCCGCGCGGCGCTTCGATGACGCCGACGCCTTCCATGCGGCGCTCGCCGTGGACCATCAAGTCATCGCCCAGCAGGTCGTCATCGTGCAGCAGGTCCTTGATCGTCTCGGCGGCGTGCAGCATCTCGATCATGCGCGTCCAGTGGTAGGCGAGCGGCGCGTGCATCGGCGAGCCGCCGGCGTAGTCGACGAATTCCCGGCGCTCGTGCTCGGCGAATGGGGTGGCGATCTGGTCGCAATTCTGCACGCGGGCGAGCGGTCCGACCTTGTACCAGCCGTGCTCCCGGCCGAGCGACTTGAAGAAGGGGAACTTCATGTAGCTCCACGGGCGGACTTCTTCCTCGATGTACTTGTCGTACTGCTGGTAATCGACATCGTCGAAGATGATCTTGCCGTTGTCGTCGCGGGCGCGCAGCGTGCCGTGGTAGAAGTCGAGGTCGCCGTTGTGGCCGACGATGGACATGAAGTTGGAACGGAAGATGCCGAAGCTGTTGTAGAGCCCGGGATCCTGCGTATGCACCTTCTGGATCAGGTGCACCGCGTCGCGCGACCAGGCGACGATGTGATAGATGTCCTTGAGCAATTCGTCGCGCTCGGCGATGGTCAGCGCCTTGTTGACACCGCCTGGCACCGAGCCGGTGCCATGCACGCGCTTGCCGGCGGTGACGCGGATCACTTCCTGGCCGAACTTGCGCAACAGGACGCCGCGCTTGGCGATTTCCGGGTGTGCGGCAGCGACGCCGACGATGTTGCGCTTCGTGACGTCGCTGTCGAAGCCGAACAGCAGATCCGGCGAGCACAGGTGGAAGAAGTGCAGCGCATGCGATTGCAGCATCTGGCCGTAATGCATCAGGCGGCGCAGCTTCTCGGCGGCCGGCGTCAGTTTCCTGGCGCCGACGATGACATCGAGTGCCTTGGAGGCGGCCAGGTGGTGCGACACCGGGCAGATGCCGCACAGGCGCTGGACCATGACCGGGACCTCCCAGTACGGCCGGCCCTGGATGAACTTTTCGAAGCCGCGGAATTCGACGATGTGCAGGCGCACCTGATGCACCTTGTTCTGGTCGTCGAGCAGGATGGTGACCTTGCCGTGGCCCTCGACGCGCGACACCGGGTCGATCGCAACGCGGCGCAGCTTCTCGGGGTGTTGGGCGGTTTCAAGCTGGTAAGTCATTTTCCACCTCAGTCGTAATGCATCAGGCCGTGTTCGAGCGTCGGTTCGCGGCCTGCCAGCAGATCGGTGAGCACCTTCCAGATCGCGTCGCCCGATGGCGGGCAACCGGGCATGAAGTAATCGACCTTCACCACTTCGTGGATCGGGTGCACCTTGTTGAGCGGCAACGGCAGTTCGGGATCGTTGGGAATCATGCCGTTGGCCAGCCCCGGGCTGGTGTGATAGACCTCTTCGAGGATGGTCGACAGCGGCAGGTGGTTGCGCTGCGCCGGCAGGCCGCCGTTGATGGCGCAGGCGCCGATGGCGATCAGGATCTTGCAGTTCTTGCGGAACTCGCGCAGCACATGGACGTTCTCGGCGTTGCACAGGCCGCCCTCGACGATGCCGATGTCGCAGTCCGGGCTGCACTCCTTGATGTCGGTCAGCGGCGAACGGTCGAACTCGATGTAGTCGAGCAGCGTGAACAGCCGCTCGTCGATGTCGAGGAAGGACATGTGGCAGCCGAAGCAGCCGGCGAGCGAGGTCGTGGCGACCTTGAGCTTTTTGGTCGGGGCGTTCATGTCAGCGGCCCTCCGTTTCGACGCTTGCCGAAATCGGCGCCTTGTCGTATTTGCGCTCGCCGATCGGCACCGCGAAGCCCTTGCGCTTCCTGAGAATGACGCCGACCGGGCAGACTTGCGCCGCCTTGTCGGCCAGGGTGAAATCAGTGTCGGCCAGCTGGCCGGACTTGGCATTGACGATCAGATGCGTCCCGATGCCGCGCCCGGAGAGCGCGAAGACGTTCTTGCCGTCGACGTCGCGGCTGGCGCGCACGCACAGCGAGCACAGGATGCAGCGATTGAAGTCGAGCAGAACCTCGGGGTGCGAGGCGTCGACCGGACGGCTCGGGAAGAAATGATCGTAGTGCGGCGACATCATGCCCAGGTGGTAGGCGGTGGCCTGCAGTTGGCAGTTGCCGCTCTGCTCGCACGACGGGCAGAAATGATTGCCCTCGACGAACAGCATCTGGGTCAGCGCCCGCCGCTCGGCGTTGATTTCCTCGGTATCGCTCTCGACGACCATGCCGGCCATCGCCCGCATGGTGCACGACGCCGTCTGGCGCCCGTTGACCTTGACGGTGCATAGCTTGCACGAACCGTGCGGCTTGAAGTCCGGGTGATAGCACAGGTGCGGGATGAACACGCCGGCCTTGGACGCGGCCTGGATGATGGTCTGGCCTTCCTCGAAGGGAATGGCCTTGCCGTCGAGCATGAAGGTCTGGCTCATGCTTCACCTCCGGTTTCCGTGGTCAGGTGGGCCGCCGCATCGTCGCGCCCGGTCATTTGCCGTGCCGCCGCCAGCGCGCGGTCGAGATCGAAGGCCGGCGTGAAGTCCTGCTGCATCATGCGTTTCTCGTAGGCCGGGCGGAACTTGGCGATGGTGTCGAGCACCGGATTGCAAGCGGTGTGGCCGAGGCCGCAATGGCTCATCGACTGCAGCAACTGGTTCAGTTTCTCGATTTCGGCGAAATCGTAGGGCGACCCGGCGCCGTTGGCCAGCTTGTCCATCAGGTTCTTCAGCAGCGAGGTGCCGACCCGGCACGGGGTGCAGAACCCGCAGCTCTCGTGCTGGAAGAAATGCACGTAATTGCGCGCCACTTGGAACATGTCGCGGGTGGCGTTGAATACCGTAAACGCCCCGGCGGTCGGGATGTCCTCGAAGCCAATGATGCGGTCGAATTCGTCCGCCGCGACGCAGATGCCGGACGGCCCGCTAACCTGGACGGCCTGGGTGTCCTGCGCGCCGCAATCCTCCAGCACTTGGCGGATGCTGACGCCGAAGGGATATTCGTAGAGGCCGGGCCGCTCGCAGTCGCCGGACACTGAAAGAATCTTGGTACCCGCAGAATGCCGGGTGCCGATGCCGGCATACCAGTCGCCGCCGTTCAGCGCGATCAGCGCTGCCGCAGCGAAGGTCTCGACGTTGTTGACGATGGTCGGCTGGTCGAGATAGCCGTTGGTCACCGGGAAAGGCGGGCGGTTGCGCGGCGTGCCGCGCTTGCCTTCGAGCGACTCGATCAGCGCGGATTCCTCGCCGCAGACGTAGGCGCCGGCGCCGACATGGATTTCGATGTCGAAATCGGCGCCGGGGATGCCGAGGATGTTCGAACCCAGCAGGTTTTCGCGGCGGCGGTGCGCCAGCACGGCGTTCAGGTGGTCGAGCATGTAGCGGTACTCGCCACGCAGATAGACGAAGCCGCGCGTGGCGCCGACCGCGTAGGCGGCCACCGTCATGCCCTCGAAAACCAGATCGGTGTATTTCGCGAGCAGCACGCGATCCTTGAAGGTGCCCGGCTCGCCCTCGTCGGCGTTGCAGACGACAATGCGCTGCAGCCCGGCCTTCAGCGGGGCGTTGCGGCAGGCCTCCCATTTCAGCGCGGTGGTGAAGCCAGCGCCGCCGCGGCCGCGCAGGTTGGAACGCTTTATTTCGTCGAGCATCGAGATCGGGCCGCTCAGGCCGGTCGGCAGCCCCTCGCGCCACGAACGCATGTTGGAAGCCATCAGGCCGTCACTTGGTGCCCTTGCCCGCGCTGCCAGCAACGCATCGCCCGGCTTCAGGTCGCTGCCGAGCAGGATGGCGGCGCGCCGGATGTTGTCCTCGATCCTGAAATATTCGGCCGGCCACTCGCTGAGCGGCACCTTGTTGCGGATCAGTTCGGCGATCTCGTCGATGCGTGTTGCGGTCAACCCCGCCACGGCATAATTATTGACCAGCATCGCCGGTCCCTGATCGCACATGCCGGTACAGGCGGTCTTGCCGATGCTGACCAGGCCGTCCTCCGACACCTTGCCGCGCTCGACCCACAGGCTGCTGCACAGGCGGTCCATCATTGCCTTGTTGCCGAGCATGCGGTCGGTGATATTGTCCGAGAACAGGACGCGGTACTTGCCGCGCGGCTGCGTGTAGAAGAAGGAATAGAAACCGGCGACGCCTTCGATCTTGGTGCGCGGCACGCCCAGGGTCGCCTGCATGCGGTCGATGGCTTCCGGTGGAATCCAGTCGCAGGCTTCCTGCACTTCCCGCAGAATCTGCACCATGCAGGTCGGATCGCGCCGATAGCGGGTCACCACACGATCGACGATTCCGGCGACTGCCTCGGTATGCATGTCGTTCAGGGCCACGGCAACCTCCCGCCAAGAGCTTATGACAGCAGGAAGCGTAGCACCAATGAATTACAATTTCTTGCGTCAGGTCAACGACCGGCGAGGTTGGCGGGAAACCTAGGCGACGCGCGGCACTGCACGGCGCTCGCTGGCACCCTCCCGGGCCGGGATATCGAGGGACAGTTCGGGGTAGAGTCGGGAGAGCAGTTCGACGACCCAGTGGTTGGCGTCGTAGGCGAATTCGCGCGCCGCCAGCGGCGCCCCGGCATGCGCCGCGGCGAAGAGCGCGACCGCCGCCGAACGGCTGACGCCGTATTCGCAATGGACCACGAGCGAGACGTCGGCCGGCGCGGCGTGCAGTTCGCGCACGAAATCGCCGATCTGACGCGCCATCTGGTGGTCGAACAGGCCGGGCAGCGGCGCCGGCAGGTACTCGTCGGCGGGCAGCGCGTCGAAGAAAGCCAGCCGCAGCACGTCGCTGAAGCCGGCATCGAGGCTGGCCTCGGGCGTTCCCGGATCGGTGATCGAGATCACCGCGACGTGCGGGCTGGCAGCCAGCGCTTCGGCCAGCAGCCTGGACGTGTAACTCACCTGACGAATGGTCATCCCTTATTCCATGAATACCGGGTCGGAGAACACGAGCGTTCCATCCTTGCGCATCATCAGGTTGTCTGCCTTGATGAGATCGGGCAACGCCCCGTACTCGGCGGAAAAAATCTCCAGCGCCTTGAGCGACTGCTGCACCGTCTCGCTCCACCCCATCGGCGTCACGACCAGATGGTGCAGGGCGATACGCCCCATGTCCTGCGCCAGGTTGCGCCACATCAGGCAGGCATCGAAATACGAGGTACTCAACTTGGTCGCCACCTCGGCGGCATCGCCGCTGCCGGGCAGCGGATAGAGCTTCTCGACCTCGACGATGTGGAACGGAAAGCCGCGGCTCGAGCGGCCGACGACGCCATGATCGGCGTAAACGACCGGGAAATGCTTGCCGGTCGGCCGGTCGGGCGCCGTGTAATAGGCATAGTCGGTGGGCGAGGACAGTATCTTGAAGACATGCGCGACACCATCGACCACATCGCCATCGAGAACGATGGTGCTCTCGCCGCGCCCGATTTCCGGCCTGCCGTCGAGCAGCGGATGGACGGGTACCGGATCGGGCAGCAGTTCACCGCAATTGGGGGCCATGGCAAGCTCCGGGCAGATGACAAACGGGGATGCCCACTATAAGGCCTCCCCGTCGTTTTCGCTCAGGCGACGATATGCGCTCCCGCGTCGACGTAGATCGTCTGGCCGGTCATCCCCGACGAGCCGGAAGTGCACAGGAAGGCGGTCAGCGCACCGACTTCGTCGATCGTCACCGTATGTCCGAGCGGCGCCTTGACGGCATCGGCTTCAAGCAGCTTGTCGAAGTTCGCGATGCCGGAGGCGGCGCGCGTCATGATCGGGCCGGGCGACACGGCGAAAACGCGGATGCCCTTGGGCCCCAGGTCGTAGGCCATGTAGCGGACGGCCGACTCGAGCGCCGCCTTGATGATGCCCATCACGCCGTAGTTGCGTACCACGCGCTCGGCGCCGAGGTAGGACATGGTGATCAGCGCGCCGCCCTCGCTCATCAGCGGCTCGAGCGCCTTGGCCATGCGCAGGAAGCTGTGGCAGGAGATGTTCATCGCTGCGTCGAAGCCGGCTTCCGAGGTGTCGATGACGCGGCCGTGCAGGTCGTCGGCCTGGCAGAAGGCCATCGAATGCACGGCGAAGTCGATCTGGCCGAATTCGGCGCCGCATTTTTCGATGACTCCCTCCAGGCTGCCCGGTTGCGCCACGTCGAGCTTCTCGAAAAGCCTGGCACCCAGCGCCTCGGCCAGCGGCTGCGTGTATTTGGCCGTTTTCTCGTTCTGGTAGGTCAGCGCGATGTCGGCGCCGAGTGCGCGCACCGCCTTGGCCACCGCGTAGGCGATGGACTTGTCGTTGGCGACACCGGTGATCAGGCCTTTCTTGCCGGCCAGGGGGAGCGCCGGCGAAGCGCCGGCCACGGAAGTCTGTTCGTTCATCGAGTTCATGCTGTTTTCCTTTAACAAGTAAATCGGGACCTTCTTGTGCCCCTTTATCGATCAATATTCATCCACTTACCGCCAGCCAGGGATGATGCGGCGCAGCACGGAAACAGCCACCGCCCCAACCCGCTCTCGCCTGCCAAGGCACCTGAACGGATGCCCTGAAAAGTCGGAGGAGTACAATCCGGAAACGGCGATATTCCTTCATTGACCCGACTGGCGCGTTACACGAACGACATTGTTTGCTGCACTGCAGCACACTATACTACCAACCAGCCAATGTGGACTACCCAGCCCGCACAGTTTTACCGGGAGCTCGAGATGCACGAAGAAAGCGAACAACGGTACGTCGTCAACAAGACCTACGACGAGATCAAGGTCGGCGATTTCGCCAGCCTCACGCGCACGCTGATGCCCGAGGATGTCAAGCTGTTCGCCGTCCTGACCGGGGATTTCAACGCCGGCGCCAATGATCCGCAGTATGCGGAAAGCGGCATGTTCCGCGAGGTCATGGCGCACGGGATGTGGAGCGGCTCGCTGATTTCCACCGTGCTCGGCACCCGCTTCCCCGGCCCCGGCACGATCCTGATCGACTCCTCCCTGCACTTCGCGCGCCCGGTGACCATCGGCGACACGATCACCATCACGGTGACCGCCAAGCAGAAATTCGATCACAACAAGCATGTCATCCTCGACTGCGTGTGTACCAACCAGGAAAACCTGCAGGTGGTGCGCGGCACCGCCGAAGTCCTGGCGCCGACCGAGAAGGTCTCCCACATGGCGGAAGTGCATCGCCCGCAGGTCAGCATCGACAACAAGCACGAGCGCTACCAGCAGATGCTGGGCATGGTGAAGGGTCTGGAGCCGATTCCGACGGCGGTCGCCCATCCGTGCGACAAGGAGTCGCTCAAGGGCCCGGTCATCGCCTTTCAGGAAGGGATCATCGAACCGATCCTGGTCGGTCCGGAATCCAAGATCCGTTCCGTCGCCGAGGAGTTCGGCATCGACCTGCATGGCATCCGCATCGTCAACGCCCGGCACAGCCACGACTCGGCGGCCATCTCGGTTTCGCTGGTGCGCACCGGTGATGCCGAGGCGCTGATGAAAGGCAGCCTGCATACCGACGAACTGATGGGCGAGGTGGTTTCGCGCGCCAACGGCCTGCGCACCTCGCGTCGCATCAGCCACGTCTTCCTGATGAACGTGCCGACCTACCACCGCCCGCTGCTGATCACCGATGCGGCGATCAACATCGCGCCGACGCTGGCCGAAAAGGTCGACATCATCCAGAACGCCATCGAACTCGCCCACGTCATCGGCATTCCGGAGCCGAAGGTGGCGATCCTGTCGGCGGTCGAGACGGTCAACCCGAAAATCCAGTCCACGCTCGATGCCGCGGCGCTGTGCAAGATGGCCGACCGCGGCCAGATCACCGGTGGCATTCTCGATGGCCCGCTCGCCTTCGACAACGCGGTTTCCATCATTGCCGCCAAGACCAAGGGCATCAAGTCGGCGGTCGCCGGCCACGCCGAAATCCTCGTCGTTCCCGATCTCGAATCCGGTAACATGGTTGCCAAGCAGCTCGAATACCTCGCCAACGCCCTGACTGCCGGCATCGTGCTCGGCACCCGGGTACCCATCGTCCTCACCAGCCGTGCCGACACCGCGGAAACCCGTACCGCATCGTGCGTGATCGCCGCGCTCGTCGCCCACGCCAACCGAATCAAGGGAGTTGCATAAATGTCACGTGGCATTCTCACCATCAATGCCGGCTCGTCGTCGATCAAGTTCGCGCTGTTCCCCCTCGCCCGCCCCATCTCCCCGGCGGCCGAGGTGTCCGGGCAGATCGACGGCATCGGTACCGCGGCCACCAAAATGGTGGCCAAGAACCAGGCCGGCGAGCGGATTGCCGACCAGACGCTGGCCGGCCAGCAGGTCAACCATGCGCAGGCCTTCGACGCCCTGCTCAAATGGTTCACCGCCAGCCACGCCTACTGGGAAATCGTCGCCGTCGGCCACCGGGTCGTGCATGGCGGCGATCTCTACTCCTCGCCGACCATCATCGACGCCCAGGTCCTTGGCAATCTGGCCGGTTTCGTCCCCCTCGCACCGCTGCACCAGCCGCACAACGTCGCCGGCATCGAGGCCCTGCAGGCCCTGTTGCCCAAGGTGCCGCAGGTCGCCTGCTTCGACACTGCCTTCCACCGCAGCCAGCCCCCCGTCGCCCAGTTGTTCGGCCTGCCGCGCTGGGTCACCGCCGAAGGCATCAAGCGCTACGGCTTTCACGGCCTGTCGTACGAATACATCGCCCGCGCCCTGCCCCAGTACTCGACCCGGGCCGAAGGCCGCGTCGTCGTCGCCCATCTCGGCAACGGCGCCAGCATGGCGGCGATGGTCGGCCGCAAGTGCCTCGGCACCACCCTCGGCTTCTCGACCATCGACGGCCTGATGATGGGCACCCGCTGCGGCAATCTCGATCCAGGCGTCGTGCTGCACCTGATGGAAACCAAGGGTCTGTCGGTCAAGGACATGACGAAGATGCTCTACAAGGAGTCCGGCCTGCTCGGCGTTTCCGGCATCTCGCAGGACATGCGCACCCTGCTCGCCAGCGACAAGCCGGAGGCCCAGGAGGCCGTCGACCTGTTCTGTTACCGCATCGTCCGCGAACTCGGCTCGCTGGCCGCCGCCGCCGGCGGCCTCGACGCCCTGGTGTTCACCGGCGGCATCGGCGAGCATGCCGCCGAGGTGCGTCGCCGCGTCTGCCTGCAGTCCGAGTGGCTGGGCATCCGCCTCAATGCGGAAGCCAACGCCCGCCACGACCTGCACATCGGCGCCGGCAACAGCAGCGTCGACGTACTGGTCATCCCGACCAACGAGGAGTGGATGATGGCCCACCACGCGCAGACGCTCCTCGCCCTCTGAGCACGACATTTTCTGTGCAGGCCCCGGCCCCGAAAGGCGCCGGGGCCTTGTTTTTTCAGCCTTTCCGGCACCATGACAAACAGCTTTCTTGAAAGGCACATGACCCCGTATATAGTCAACATATTGCATTGACCTACTATATCTAGTAGATTATTGCTCATTCGAAAATCAACAGGCACGATCAGCCCTGCCACGCCGAGGAGCAAAGAATGAGTCCAGTTTCCGAACAACTGTCGCTGACCGACATCCCCGCACCGCCGCAAATTCCGCCGCTTCCCGAGCAGGAAATCTCCGGCGAGGTGCTGATCGAAAAATACGCCAAGGGCAAGGAAACCAACGTCCACGACGTACGTCGCCGCGTCGCCTACGCGTTGGCCCAGGTCGAGCAGGAAAAGGATCGCGCCCATTGGGAGGCCCGCTTCCAGTGGGCCCAGGAAAACGGCTTCATTCCGGCCGGCCGCATCAATTCCGCCGCCGGCACCGATCTGCAGGCGACGCTGATCAACTGCTTCGTGCAGCCGGTCGGCGACTCCATCGTCGAAACCACCGACGGCCGTCCCGGCATCTACACAGCGCTGGCACAGGCCGCCGAAACCATGCGCCGCGGCGGCGGCGTCGGTTACGACTTTTCCAGCATTCGGCCGCAGGGCGCCCACGTCAAGGGCACCCAGTCGCGCGCCTCCGGCCCGGTCTCCTACATGCGCGTCTTCGACCGTTCCTGCGAGACAGTCGAATCCGCCGGCGCCCGCCGCGGTGCCCAGATGGGCGTCCTGCGCTGCGACCACCCGGACATCGAGGTCTTCATCCACGCCAAGGACAAGGGCGACCTGACCAACTTCAACATCTCGATCGGCGTCACCGATGCCTTCATGGAAGCGGTCGACAGCGACGGCGAGGTCGAACTGACCCACCGCGCCGAGCCCAACACCGAGATGCGTTCGGGCGGCGCCTACCAGCGCGAGGACGGCCTGTGGGTCTACCGCAAGGTCCAGGCCCGCGACCTGTGGGACCAGGTCATGAAGTCGACCTACGACCATGCCGAACCGGGCATCCTGTTCCTCGATCGCATGAACAAGGACAACAACCTCAATTACTGCGAAGTGATCGAGGCGACGAACCCCTGCGCCGAACAGCCGCTGCCGCCTTACGGCTGCTGCTGCCTGGGTTCGATCAACCTGACCCTTTACGTCCGCCACCCCTTCTCCGACAAGGCCGAGTTCGATTTCGATGGCTTCGCCGAAGTGGTCCGCGTGTCAACCCGCATGCTCGACAACGTCCTCGATGCCACCCACTGGCCGCTCGAGCGCCAGCAGCAGGAAGCCGCCAACAAGCGTCGTGTCGGCCTCGGCTTCACCGGCCTCGGCGATGCGCTGGCCATGCTGCGCCTCAAGTACGACAAGCCGGAAGCCCGCGCCATGGCCACCCGCATCACCGAGCACATGCGCGATACCGCCTACCTGTACTCGGTCGAATTGGCAAAGGAGCGCGGCGCCTTCCCGCTGTTCAACGCCGAGCTCTACCTCTCGGGCGGCAATTTCGCCTCGCGCCTGCCCAACGAGGTCAAGGCCGAAATCCGCAAGCACGGCCTGCGCAACTCGCACCTGCTGTCGATCGCGCCGACCGGCACGATTTCGCTGGCCTTCGCCGACAACGCCTCGAACGGCATCGAGCCGCCCTTCTCGTGGACCTACAGCCGCAAGAAGCGCATGCCGGACGGCACGCTCAAGGAATACTCAGTCGAGGACTACGCCTGGCGGCTGTACCGCCACCTCGGCGGTGACGTGAACAAGCTGCCGGATTATTTCGTCACGGCGCTGGAAATCTCGGCCCAGGCGCACAAGGACATGGTGGCCGCCGTCGCTCCGCATATCGACACCTCGATCTCCAAGACGGTCAACGTGCCGGCCGATTACCCCTACGAAGACTTCCAGGATCTCTACATGAGCGCCTGGAAATCGGGGCTCAAGGGCCTGGCGACCTACCGCCCGAACAGCGTTCTCGGCTCGGTGCTCTCCGTCGAGCCGGCCAAGGTCGAGGCGGTTGCGGTCGACGCCAAGGCGCCGCAGGATTTCGTTTCCGACGCCAACCGCCGCCTGTCGATCAAGGATCTGCCGGCCCCCGTCCTCTCCAGCCTGCGCTGGCCGAACCGCCCCAGCCTGCCGGAGGGCAACCTGTGCTGGACCTACATGCTGGATTCGCCGATCGGCAAGTTCGCCCTGTTCGTCGGCCACGTCGAACCGGAAGGCCGCGCCTGGCCCTTCGAAGTCTGGGCCAACGGCCCGGCCGAACCGCGCGGCCTGGGCGCCGTCGCCAAGACCCTGTCGATGGACATGCGTGCCAACGACCACGGCTGGCTCGAGATGAAGCTCGACGCGCTGGCCAAGACCCCGGGCGAATCCTTCGAGATGCCGATGCCGCCGCATGGCGAGCGCAAGCGCGTGCCGTCGGTGGTCTCCGCGATGGCGCAGATCATCCGCTGGCGCGTCGAACAGCTCGGCGCCCTCCGCCATGAAGGCCCGACGCCGGTAAAAGATGCGCTGTTCAGCGCCAAGGAGCCGAAGACCGGCACCGATGGCACGCTGTCCTGGACGGTCGATGTCAGCAACCCGTCCACCGGCGAGGATTTCGTCCTCGGCCTCAAGGAAATCACGCTACCCGACGGCGTCACCCGTCCCTACTCAATGTGGCTCTCGGGCAACTATCCGCGCTCGCTCGACGGCCTGTGCAAGCTACTCTCGCTCGACATGCGCGTGCTCGACCCGGCGTGGATCGGCATGAAGCTGCGCAAGCTGCTCGACTACCCGGAACCATTGGGCGATTTCATGGCCTTCGTGCCCGGTTCGCGCAAACAGCAGACCTACCCGTCCACGGTCGCCTACATCGCCAACCTGATCATCCATCGCTATGCGATGCTGGGCATCCTCGACGAAAACGGTTTCCCGCTGCAGCAGATGGGCATCCTGAAGGCGCCGGAAGACGCCAGCAACACGGTGCACCCGACGCAGGGCAAGCTGTGCAGCGAATGCGGCAACCACACCATGATCCGCAAGGACGGCTGCGATTTCTGCACCGCCTGCGGCGCGGTCGGAACCTGCGGCTGACCTGCGGCGACCGCGAAAAACGAAGCCCCGGGTTTTCCCGGGGCTTTTTTTCGCCTGCTACGGTCGACCGCCCAAAATGGGCGATTTTCAGGTCATCCGGTCAGGGACGATCCAGCCAGAATAGCGCGGTTACCGTCTTGGCATCGGTGATCTGGCCGTTCCATACGGCCGCTCTCGCGGCCTCCGGGGCCACTTCGACCACCTCCAGGAACTCGTTGTGATCGAGTTGCTTTTCCCCGGAGAAATGCAGCCCGCGCGCCGCGAAGATCTCGATTCGCTCGTCGGAATAGCCGATGCACGGGTGCATCACACCCAGGTATTCCCAGTCGCTGGCCACATAGCCCGTTTCCTCGAGCAATTCGCGGCGCGCCGTATCTAGGATCGCCTCGCCAGGATCGATCTTGCCTGCCGGCAGTTCGAGAAATACCCGCCGCAGCGGATAACGGAACTGCCGCTCGAAAAGCAGGTTTCCGTTGTCGAGAAAGGCCAGAACCACCACGGCGCCCGGGTGAACGATGTATTCCCTGAGCGACTCCTTGCCATCCGGCAGCAGGACCCTGTCCTTGCGCACCTCCAGCAGCTTTCCCTTGAAGACCGTTTCGCTGGTGATTTCCGATTCGATCAGGTGGCTGTCATGGCTCATTTTCGGACTCCGGAAATGGAAACGCCCCGAAGACCGGGGCGCTTTCCTGTGTGTTGCCGGTAACGATCAGAGGGAACGCAACAGCGCGTA
>WBZM01001288.1_pt1 | contig 25656 bp, 21 predicted proteins | sample 5204271 | NCBI WGS metagenome assembly WBZM01 (sample SAMN12344346, study PRJNA552823) | activated sludge metagenome | biome: Activated sludge suspended growth; feature: Nitrification reactor; material: Wastewater; isolation source: activated sludge from nitrification reactor of wastewater... | reverse complement strand
CCTGGACACCGAGCGCATCGACGCGCTGGTCGGGCGGGTGGTGGAGCGGGACGCGGCCTTGGGCCAAGCCCTGCGCCGGCACGCCGACGCTTTCGATTACGGTCCGATAGAGACGGCGTTGCGGGGGGCGATATGAAAGGGGCGGGGCCGGGCGGCGGGCGCGGTCACCGTGGAGGACGAGCAACGCAAAACGGCTGTTCGGCGGTTTCGGGCCGGCCAGGAAGGTCGCGGGCTTCGCCGGCCCCGTGTCCCAGCAAGGCTTGGAACCGGAGGAGTTCGCGGCCGTGACCCTGGGACGCTGGAGACAACTGCATCTCGCCGCCGGTCTCATCGTGGCGTTGGCCGTCGCCGCGTGCGGCTATTACTGGCTGTACTTGGACCGGTCCCACCAGCGCCTGCGGGCCGGAACGGTGGAGCGGATCGAGCGGCAATCGGCCCAGTTGGCGGGCGCGGTGAGCCGGCAGATGTCCATCTTGGTTCGTCTCATCGACTTGGCGGTGATCCGCTTGCGCGACGCCTTGATCGCTGGCGACGAGCGGGTTTTCCTGGATACGGTCAAGGGAGTGCTCGACGCTTTTCCGCCCGGCGCCGTGCCGCAAATCGGTTTCAGCGACCGCCAGGGTTACCTCATCTACTCGACGCAGGGCTTATCGGAGAGGATCTACGTGGGGGACCGCGAGCACTTCAAAGCCTTCGTCGATGACGAGCGGGACCGCCTGTTCATCAGCCATCCCGTGTTGGGCCGAGCCTCGAAGGCGTGGTCGATCCAGTTCACGAGGCCGCTTCTCCGGCAAGGGCGATTCGATGGGATCATCGTCGTTTCCATCAACCCCGAGTACATCGCCAAGACCCTGCTGTTGCCCCAGTCCCGAGCCGACGATGTCTTCACGGTTCTGTACCTCGATGGCGCTTTTGCTTCGCGGAGCAAGTATATCGACGAGGCTCTGGGCGTATCGGTTCCGCCCGATCGGCCTTTTGTCGGCATCGATGCACCCCTGTCTGGCACGGTCCATCTGACCTCGGTGGTGGACCGCGTTCCCCGCATCTATTCCTGGCAACGGTTGGACGAGTTTCCGCTGGTGGTGATCGTGGGGCTGGCCGAAGCCCCGATTCTCGAACCGGTGGAGCGCTCCATCCGGGAAGCCCGCCAGCGCGCATCGATTTCGATGGCGATCTTTCTGCTGCTGGCCGCCGGCATCGCCGCCCTGCTGTTCCGCGTCGCCCGCGACGAGCGCGCGCTCCAGGAAAACGAGCGTTTTCTGGACGGCATCGTCGAGAACATCCCCGCCATGGTCTTCGTCAAGGACGCGGCGAATCTGCGCTTCGTCAAGTTCAACAAGGCGGGCGAAGAGTTGCTGGGCTATTCGCGGCAAGAGTTGATCGGGCGCAACGACCACGACTTTTTCCCGAAGGAGGAAGCGGACTTTTTCACCGCGAAGGATCGGGAGGTTCTCGCCGACCTGAAGGTGGTCGAAATCCAGGAAGAGCCAATTCAGACCAAATTCGGGCCGCGAACTCTCCACACCCGCAAGGTCGGCATCGCCGACCGCGAGGGGAAGCCGAGGTTTCTGGTGGGGATTTCGGTGGACATCACCGAGCGCAAGTGGCTGGAGAATCTGGGAGAAATGCGCCGGATCATCCTCGAAACGCTCGCCGCCAGCCGATCTTTGGACGAGATCCTGGCCTTCGTGGTCCAACTGGTCGAGAAACGCAGCCCCGACGCGCTCTGCGCCATCCTGCTATTGGATAAGGACGGCCAACACCTCGCGCACGGCTCGGCGCCGAGCCTGCCCGATTTCTACAATCAGGCCATCGACGGCATCGCGGTCGGGCCGGAGATCGGGCCCTGCGGCGCCGCCGCTTTCCTCGGGACGCGGGTGATCGTCGAGGACGTGACCGCCCACCCGAACTGGACATCGTTCGCGGAACTGGCCCAGCGAGCGGGGCTGCGCTCCTGCTGGGCCGAACCGATCCGCGCGGCGGGCGGCAAACTGTTGGGCGTCTTCGCCATCTATCATCGGGACCCTCGCGCCCCCGACGCCAAGGATCTCCGGCTGATCGAATTCGTGGCCCAAAACACGGGCCTGGTGATCGAGCGCAAACGGATCGAAGCGGAGCTGGAATCCTATCGCCTCAACCTGGAAGAGATGGTCGCCAACCGGACGCGAGAACTGGTTTTGGCTCGCGACCAAGCCGAGACCGCCAACCGGGCCAAAAGCGATTTCCTGGCCAACATGAGCCACGAGCTGCGCACGCCGCTGAACGCGGTGATGGGCTTTTCCGATCTGTTGCGCCGCGATCCCCGACTCGCCCCGGCGCAGCGCGAGAGCCTGGACATCATCAACCGCAGCGGCGCGCACCTGTTGAGCCTGATCAACGACATTCTCGACATGGTCAAGATCGACAGCGGTCGCGTCCAAGTCCGGCTGGCGTCGTTCGACTTGAACGGTCTGATCGGCGGCGTCGCCGACTCCTTCCGGGGCCGAGCCGCAGCTAAGGGCGTGGGGCTGCGGGTCGAGCGCGCGTCGCCGGTGCCGCGCTACATCCGCAGCGACGAGGCCAAGCTGCGGCAGGCGCTGGTCAATCTGGCGGACAACGCCTTCAAGTTCACCGACGCGGGCGAGGTGGTGTTGCGGGTGGAAATGCTGTCCGGTCCGACCACGCCCTGGCTGTCGATCGAGGTCCAAGACAGCGGGATCGGCATTTCGGCCGACGATCGGCGGCGGATCTTCGATCCGTTCGTGCAGGTGAGCGGGTTGGATGCCCAGGAAGGCACCGGCCTCGGCCTGTCGATCACCCGGCGGTTCGCGGAGTTGCTGGGCGGCCGGATCGAGGTGACCAGCCAGCTCGGGCGAGGCAGTTGTTTCCGGCTCGAACTGCCGGTCGAGGAGGTCGAGGAGGTCGAGGCGCGACAGGCCGGCGACGAAGCGCGCGAGGTGATCGGCCTGGAGCCGGGCCAGCCCGACCACCGGATCCTGATCGTCGATGATCAGCCCGAAAATGCCTTGTTGTTGAAGCGGCTGTTGGAGACCGTGGGTTTCCCGGTACAGATCGCGAACAACGGCGTGCGGGGCGTGGAGCTGTTCGCGGATTGGCGTCCGGATTTTATCTGGATGGACTGGCGGATGCCGGTGCTGGATGGCGTGGAGGCGACCCGGCGCATTCGGGCGGCCGAAGGCGGGAGCGCGGTCAAGATCGCGGCGATCACCGCTTCGGTGTTGCCCGAACAGCAGGAGGCCATCCTGGCGGTGGGCGTGGACGATATCGTCCGGAAGCCCTATGCATTTCGGACCATTTTCGACTGTCTGGCCCGTCATCTGGGCGTGCGCTACGTCTACCGGGAGCGCGCGGCGCCGCCCGATCCGGCGGAAGGGAGGGCGCTGGCCCCGGCGGCGCTGATCGAATTGCCGGAGGATGTGCGGCGGGAGCTGGCGGATGCCCTGGTCGCCCTGGACTGCGCGCGCATCGACGAGCTGATCGGGCGCGTGGCCGAGCGCGATGCCGAACTGGCCAGGGCGTTGCGCCGGCACGCCGATGCCTTCGATTACGATCCGATCATGAAGGCGCTGGCGCCGGCCGGAACGACCAACGAAGCCGCTTGACGGTCGCCGCCGCCGGATCAGGCGGCTTCAAACGCCCGTCTGGCCTCGGTGATCGCGGCCAGGCGTTCCTGTTGCAGCGCATCCGCCAAGGCCAACCCGGCCAGGCCCCGCGCCACCAGCGGACGGGCCTCGACGCGGGCGGCGGCTCGACGGATCGTCGCCAGCAAGGCCGCTTGGGGATAATCCCGTCGCTCCAGGTTCAGCCGACCCCGCGCGTCGGCCTCGCAAGCCAGCAGGAACTGCTCGAACCGCTGCGGCTTGCGCAGGGCGTCCAGCCCTTGCAAGATCTTGAGCAGGGTTTTGGGGCGCAGCTCTCGGGCGCGGTGGCAGTGGGTGTGGTAGCGGGCGGTCAGCACGCCCAGCTCCCGGAACATGTTGGGAATTCGCAGGCGCTGGCAGAGCGCGCGAATCCGCTCGGCGCCGCGCTGCTCGTGGCCGAGATGGCGGGGCCATTCCTCCGGCGGGGTTTCGCCCTTGCCCAAGTCGTGGACCAGCACGGCGAACCGGGTCACCACGTCCGCATCCATGCGCACCGCTTGCGCCAGCGCCATCAGGGTATGGGCTCCGGTATCGATCTCGGGATGGTGCGCGGCGGGCTGCGGCACGCCGAACAGGCGGTCGATTTCCGGGAAAATCCGGGCCAGGGCGCCGCAGTCGCGCAGCGTTGCGATGAACCGTTCCGGCCGGGTTTCGCCGAGGGCGCGCACGGTTTCCGCCCAGACCCGTTCCGGCACCAGGCTGTCCACCTCGCCGCCGGTGACCATGGCGCGCATCAGCTCCAGCGTCTCCGGCGCCACCCGAAAGCCGAGCGCCGCATAGCGGGCGCTGAACCGGGCCAGCCGCAAAATCCGCACCGGGTCCTCGGCGAAGGCGGGCGAGACGTGCCGCAGCCAGCGATCTTCGAGATCGCGGCGGCCCTGGTAGGGGTCGATCAGCCGGCCTTCGCCATCGCGGGCCATGGCGTTGATGGTCAGATCGCGGCGCCGCAGGTCGTCTTCCAGCGTCACGGTGGGTTCGGCGTGGACGTGGAACCCGCGATAGCCCGGCGCGGTCTTGCGTTCGGTGCGGGCCAGCGCGTACTCCTCGCGGGTCTGCGGGTGCAGGAACACCGGGAAATCCTTGCCGACCGGCTTGAAATGGCGGGCCAGCAGATCGCCGGGCGTCGCGCCGACCACCACCCAGTCCCGCTCCTTGACCGGCAGGCCCAGAAGCGCGTCGCGCACGGCGCCGCCGACCAGATAAATTTCCATCGTGTTCGCGTTCATCGGTAATGTTCGGTGATTAAGAATAATCGGCGGTTCCCGGTTTGCCGTTTTTTTCGGCGCCGGTGGAAACCTTAGACGGTTTGACGAGCGATGCGGCGACATTTTTGGAAACTTTTTGCCTTGGCCGGTCTCTGGCTGGCGCTGTCGGGCTGCGCCGAACTGGCCTATTATCGGCAGGCGGCGGCGGGACAGTGGGAGTTGCTGCGCGCCCGTCGGCCGGTGGCGGACCTGCTGGCCGATCCGGCGACCGCGCCGGATTTGCGCCGACGGCTGGAAACCGCGCGAGCCTTGCGCGCGTTCGCCAGCGCCGAACTGGCCTTGCCGGACAACGGCAGCTACCGGGATTACGCTGATCTCGGGCGGCCCCACGCGGTCCAAAACGTGTTCGCCGCGCCGGAACTGGCGCTGGAGCCGCGCCGCTGGTGCTATCTGGCGGTGGGTTGTCTGAGCTACCGGGGCTATTTCGACGCCGAGGCGGCGCGGCGACTGGCCGAAGAGTTGCGGGCGGCCGGCGACGATGTGTACGTCGCCGACATCCCGGCTTATTCGACCTTGGGCTGGTTCGACGATCCGCTGTTGAACACCTTCATCGACTGGCCCACGGCCCGGCTGGCGGAGCTGATGTTTCACGAATTGGCGCACCAGCGCCTCTACATCGCCGACGATACCGCGTTCGACGAAGCGTTCGCGACCGCCGTCGGCCGCTTGGGGGCGGAACGCTGGTTGCGGCAACGGGGCGAGGCGGGCGAGCGGGAGGCGTATGCGGCGGATCGCCGCCGGCGCGAGGATTTTCTGCGGCTGGTGGGGACAAGCCGTGACCGGCTCGCGGCGCTGTATGGCTCGTCCCGCGACGATGCCGAAAAACGGGCGGAGAAGCGACGCATCTTGACGGAAATGCGCGACCGCTATGGGGAACTGAAGCGGGACTGGGGCGGTTATTCCGGTTACGACCGCTGGTTCGACCGAGACCTCAACAACGCCAAGCTGGCCGGCAACAGCACTTACCATCGCTGGGTTCCGGCGTTTCTGGCGCTGTACGAGCGGGAAGGGCGCGATTTCGCGGCGTTTTACCGGGCGGCGGCGGTCCTCGGACAATTGCCGCCGGCCGAGCGAGCCGCGCGACTGGAAGCCTTGTCGTCCGAATCGGCGAGCCGGGACGGGGCGAGAGGCGAATAAAAACCGATGTCGATGCGAACACGATGATGAAAACCGAGGTCAACGCGACTGTTCCGCTTCTCGAAATCCGCGACTTGTCGGTTTGCTTCGGCGAATTGCCGGCGGTCAAACGGGTCGCGTTCGCCCTCAATCGCGGCGAGACGCTGGCGCTGGTGGGGGAGAGCGGCTCCGGCAAATCGGTGTCGGCGCTGTCGATCCTGCAACTGCTGCCCTATCCCCACGCGCGGCACCCCGGCGGCAGCATCCGCCTGCGCGGCGAGGAGCTGCTGGGCGCGGCGCCGGCCCGGCTGCGGGAGGTGCGCGGCAATCAGATCGCCATGGTGTTCCAGGAGCCGATGACTTCGCTCAACCCGCTGCATTCCATCGGCAAGCAGATCGGCGAGACGCTGTTGCTGCACAAGGGTTTGAGCGGCGCGCGGCTGCGGGCGCGGATTCTGGAACTGCTGGATTTGGTCGGTCTGCCCGACGCCGCCCGGCGGTTGAACGCTCTGCCGCACGAGCTGTCCGGCGGCCAGCGCCAGCGGGTGATGATCGCCATGGCCTTGGCCAACGAACCCGACATTCTGATCGCCGACGAACCGACCACCGCGCTGGATGTCACCATTCAGGCACAGATTCTGAAACTGCTCAAAGACTTGCAAGCCAAGTTGGGCATGGCGATCCTGTTCATCACCCACGATCTCGGCATCGTCCGCAAGCTGGCGGACCGGGTCTGCGTGATGCGCGCCGGCGAAGTGGTGGAAACCGGCGCGGTCGCCGAGCTGTTCGCCGATCCCCGCCATCCCTACACCCGCCAATTGCTGGCCGCCGAACCCGGAGGCGAACCGCCGCCGGAGGTGGCCGATGCGCCGGAGGTGATGGCCGGCGAAGCGCTGAAAGTCTGGTTTCCCCTCAAGCGCGGTGCGTTCGGGCGGGTGGCGGATCACGTCAAGGCGGTGGATGGCGTCACCGCCAGCGTGCGGGAAGGCCAGACCCTCGGCGTGGTGGGCGAGAGCGGTTCCGGCAAGACCACGCTCGGGCTGGCGCTGCTGCGGCTGCTGTCGAGCGAAGGCGCGATCCGGTTCGGCGGACAGCGCATCGACGGGCTGCCGAACAAGGCGCTGCGCCCGCTGCGCAAGGGCATGCAAATCGTGTTTCAGGACCCGTTCGGTTCGCTCAGCCCCCGCTTGTCGGTGGGCGAAATCGTGGAGGAGGGCTTGCTGGTGCACGGTCTGGCCGGCGATCGCGCCGCCCGGCGTGCCCGCGTCGCCCAGGCGCTGGAGGAAGTCGGGCTGGACCCCGCCACGCAGGACCGCTATCCCCACGAGTTTTCCGGCGGCCAGCGCCAGCGCATCGCCATCGCCCGCGCGCTCGCCTTGCAGCCGCGCCTGCTGGTGCTGGACGAGCCGACCAGCGCGCTCGACGTGTCGGTGCAGGCGCAAATCGTCGATCTGCTGCGCGAGTTGCAGCGTCGTCACCGCTTGGCCTACGTGTTCATCAGCCACGACTTGCGGGTGGTGCGCGCCTTGGCCAACCATCTGCTGGTGATGAAGGGCGGCCGGGTGGTCGAAGCCGGCCCGGCCCGACGGGTGTTCGACCGTCCCCAGCATCCCTATACCCGAGCCTTGCTGGCCGCCGCGCTGAACCTGGAAGCGGTCGATGGCGGCGTGGTGGCGACCTGACATGAACGGGGCGGACAACTGGGTCCAGCTATTTACCGACGGCGCCTGTTCCGGCAATCCCGGCCCCGGTGGCTGGGGCGCGCTGCTGCGCTATCGAGGGCACGAAAAGGAACTGTCCGGCGGCGAGCCGGATACCACCAACAACCGGATGGAACTGCTGGCGGTCATCAACGGACTCGAATCGCTGAAACGGTCGGCGCGGGTGCGGATTTGCACCGACAGCCAATACGTGATGAGGGGCATCACCGAATGGATAGCCGGGTGGAAGCGGCGCGGCTGGAAAACCGCCGACCGTCAACCCGTCAAGAACGTCGATCTCTGGCGACGGCTGGAAGCGGCTCTGGCCCCCCATCAGGTCGAATGGGAATGGGTGCGCGGCCACAGCGGCCACCCCGAAAACGAGCGAGTGGACCGGCTTGCAAGGCAGGCCGCCCCTCGGCCGAATTCGACAGAAACCTGAACGGATCATCGAAATGCGCGAACGGCAAATCGTCCTCGACACCGAAACCACCGGCCTCGATCCCGCCCAAGGGCATCGGGTGATCGAAATCGGCTGCATCGAACTGGTGAATCGCCGGCCAACCGAGCGGCGGTTCCACACCTATTTACAGCCCGACCGCGCCATCGACGCGGAAGCGGTTCGGGTGCACGGCATCACCAACGATTTTCTGGCCGACAAGCCGCGTTTTCCCGACATCGCCGACCCGTTTTTGGACTTTGTCCGAGACGCCGAGCTGATCATCCACAACGCCCCGTTCGACCTGGGCTTTCTCAACGACGAACTGCGGCTGTGCGGGCGCGGCCAGATCGCGCTCGAACGACTGTGCGCGGTCGAAGATACCCTGCAACTGGCCCGCCAGCGCCATCCGGGCCAACGCAACAGCCTGGATGCGCTCTGCAAGCGCTACAATATCGACAACTCCCAGCGCGCCCTGCACGGCGCGCTGCTGGACGCGGAAATCCTGGCCGATGTCTATCTGGCGATGACCCGCCAGCAGAGTTCGATGTTCGAAGGAGAATCCAGCAGCCCGGCGGCATCGGCGCGAAGTGGCGAGGTTCGGGAAACGAGACTGGCCCGAAATCGCGCGCCGCTGCCGGTGATTCGCGCCGACGAAGAGGAAGCGGCGGCGCACGCCCGCTATCTGGACCTGTTGGATAAAAGCAGCGGCGGGCAATGTGTCTGGAAGCGGCTGGGGGCGGCGTGAGTCGCCCTCGCCCTCGGTTCCTCCGCCGGAGAGAAAGCCGCCCTCATCTCCGGCCCTTCTCCCGCCGGAAGAGGGGCTTTAGGTCCGATAATACTCCCGATACCAGGCCACGAAGCGGGCCACGCCGTCCTCGATGGAGGTGGCAGGCCGATAGCCGACATCGCGCGCCAGCGCATCGATGTCGGCATAGGTGTCCGGCACGTCGCCGGCCTGCATGGGCAGCAGATTCTTGATGGCCTCGCGCCCGAGGCAGCCTTCCAGCACCTCGATATAGCGCATCAGCTCGATGGGGCGGTGGCTGCCGATGTTGTACAGCCGGTAAGGGGCGCGGCTGGTGGCGGGGTCTGGCGCGTCGCTCGACCAATCGGGGCTCGGCGTCGCCACCCGGTCTAAGACTCGCGTCACGCCTTCGACGATGTCGTCCACGTAAGTGAAATCCCGCCGGTGATGGCCGTAGTTGAACACGTCGATCGGTTTGCCGGCCAGGATGTTGCGGGTGAACAGAAACAGCGCCATGTCCGGCCGACCCCAGGGACCGTAGACGGTGAAGAAGCGCAATCCCGTGGTCGGCAAGCCGTACAGATGGCTGTAGGTGTGCGCCATCAGCTCGTTGGCTTTCTTGGTCGCCGCGTACAGGCTGACCGGATGGTCCACGTTGTCGTGCACCGAGAACGGCATCTTGGTGTTGGCCCCGTACACCGAACTGGTCGAAGCGTACACCAGATGCTCCACCCCGTGATGGCGGCAGGCTTCGAGCAGGTTGACGAAGCCGACCAGGTTGGAGTCCACGTAGGCGTGGGGATTCTGGATCGAATAGCGGACTCCGGCCTGCGCGGCCAGATTCACCACCCGCTTCGGCCGGTGTTTCGCGAAGGTTTCGGTCAGGGCTGCCCGGTCCTCCAGGCTGGCGCGAACCTCGGTAAAGCCCGAGTAAGGCTGCAAGCGAGCCAGCCGCGCCAGCTTGAGGTTTACATCGTAATAGTCGTTCAGGTTGTCGAGGCCGATGACTTCGTCCCCGCGCTCCAGCAACCGCAGCGTCAGCGCCGAACCGATGAACCCCGCGCTGCCCGTGACCAGAATTTTCATTGCGTCTCCCGTTCTCTGATTACAATCGGCCGTCAACGGTGTCGGCCGGCAGGATATACTTCACGTCGAACAGCACCGAGTTCGGCTTGCCCAGTTGGCGAATGCGCTCTATGCCCAGTTCCCGGAATTGCCGGTGGGCGACCGCCAGAATAATGGCGTCGTAATGACCCGCCTTAAGCTCCTGAACCGGCTCGATACCGTATTCGTGCGCCGCTTCGCGGGAATCGACCCAAGGGTCGTAAACATCGACCCGGGCGTTGTAGTCGCGAAATTCCTGAACGATGTCCACCACCCGGGTGTTGCGCAGATCGGGGCAGTTTTCCTTGAAGGTCAGGCCCATCACCAGCACGTTGGCGTCCATCACCGCGATCCGCCGCTGGTTCATCAGCTTGACCACCCGCTGGACCACGTAGGCGCCCATGCCGTCGTTGATGCGCCGGCCGGCCAGGATCATTTCCGGGTGGTAGCCGATCTCCTGGGCTTTGTGGGTCAGGTAGTAGGGATCCACGCCGATGCAGTGGCCCCCGACCAGACCCGGCCGGAACGGCAGGAAGTTCCATTTGGAGCCGGCGGCCAGCAGCACTTCCTCGGTATCGATGCCCAGCCGGTCGAACAACAGCGCCAGCTCGTTGATCAGGGCGATGTTGACGTCGCGCTGGGTGTTTTCGATCACCTTGGCCGCTTCCGCGACGCGGATGCTGGAGGCTTTGTGGGTGCCGGCGGTGATGATGCGCCGGTACAGGTTGTCAACGAATTCAGCGACTTCTGGAATGGATCCGGAAGTGATCTTGCGGATCGTGGTGACTCGATGCTCTTTGTCGCCGGGATTGATGCGTTCGGGGCTGTAGCCGGCGAAGAAATCCCGGTTGAAACGCAGCCCGGACTCTCGCTCCAGTATCGGCACGCAAACCTCTTCGGTGGCTCCCGGATAGACCGTCGATTCGTAGATGGCGATATCGCCCGGTTTCAACAGGCGGCCGACGGTGGTGCTGGCGCCGATTAGCGGGCCGAAGTCCGGGCGCTTATAATCGTCCACCGGGGTGGGAACCGTGACGATAAAGACGTTGCAGCCCGCCAGATCCTCGGCGCGACTGGTGTAACCCAATTGCCGGGCCTGCCGCAGTTCTTCGGGCGCGACTTCCAGCGTGCTGTCGGTGCCGGCCAGGAGTTCCCGGATGCGGTTTTCGTTGATGTCCAGGCCGAGCGTTGGAAAATGCTTGCCGAATTCGACCGCCAGGGGAAGTCCCACGTAGCCGAGACCGACGATGCCGATTCGAGTGGTGGCGAGATCAAACATGGGTGAGGCTCCATTCACGTTGTTGATGCTTGGATGTGCGCGATAGAGGTGATCGATCAATGGTGATGCATTTGTTTGTCAATACGCTAAGGTACTGTGTTTAATATTTAAAATTATTTTATTAAATTTCCAATAAAAAATGACTACTTTTATTTGCGAGCTTCCCGCTTCCGATTACGGGCGTCCGATCTCATGATGCGATTCTTCAGGCACTATATCTCCCGCGCGCTGTTGACCTTGCTGATAGCCGAGTCGCTCCATCTGTTCCTGTCGATTTACATGGGCCGGATGCTGCACGAGACGCTGTTTCGTGAAGTCGTATCGTTCCCCCTGGGCGAGCTGGCCCCGAGCGCGTCGGTGTTCGTGCTGGTGATGTGCGCGATCATGACCGCGATGGGCTTGTACGAGCGCAATTTCTGGAACGGCAAGAGCGATATGCTGCTGCGGGTCGCGGTGAGCTTCATGATCGGCTTGTTCGTGATGACCGATATTTATTATCTGGTTCCCGACCTTTATCTGTCGCGCGGCGCTTTCAGTTTCGCGTTCGGCATCGCTTTTGTCGGCGTGGTGGCTCTGCGGTTCATATTTTTTCAAGCATCGGATCATGCCCAGATCAAGCGTCGGCTTTTGGTGCTGGGCGTGGGCCAGCACGCGGCGCGGCTCGAAGCCTTGCAGCAGAAAAAAACCTTGGGGTTTTCGATCGTGGGTTATGTCCAAGTTCACGAAGATGAGACGCAGCGCGTGCCGGATGCCCGGTTGCTCCAGGTCACCAGCAATCTGAGCGATCTGGCGGAAGAGCGGTCCATCGACGAGATCGTGGTGGCCATGGACGACCGGCGCAAGGGATTTCCCCTCGATGAGGTGCTGGAATGCAAGCTCGATGGAATCCATGTCAGCAATTTCCTGAATTTCTTCGAAAAGCAATCCGGAAAAATCCAGCTTGACGCCTTGCGGCCGAGCAATTTCATCTTTGCCGACCGATTCCAGTTGGCGCTGTTCAACCGGATCAGCAAGCGTTTGTTCGACCTCTTTACCAGTTTGCTGTTGCTGTTGCTGGCCTCCCCGCTCATGCTGCTCGCCATGTTGGCGATCTGGCTCGAATCCGGTTGCCGGGGGCCGATTCTATACCGGCAAACCCGGGTCGGATTCAACGGAAATCCGTTCGAGGTCGTCAAGTTTCGGAGCATGCGGGTGGATGCCGAGAAAGGCGGCAAGGCGGTTTGGGCGGTCAAGGGAGACCCGCGGATCACCCGGGTCGGCGCGGTCATCCGCGAAACCCGCATCGACGAGTTGCCGCAATTATTCAACGTGCTGCGCGGCGACATGAGTTTCGTCGGCCCTCGCCCCGAGCGGCCGCAATTCGTGGCCGATCTGGCAAAAAAGATTCCGTTCTACGCGCTGCGCCACATGGTCAAGCCGGGCATCACCGGCTGGGCCCAGATCTGTTTTCCCTACGGCGCTTCCGAGGAGGATGCGCGCGAAAAGCTGGAGTACGATCTGTATTACATCAAGAATTACAGTCTGTTTTTCGATTTCGTGATCCTGCTGCAAACGGTTCATACCGTTTTTTGGAGCAAGAACGCACATTAGATGATGTCGCGGCAAGACGCTGATTGTCACTTGACCCGCATTCCCGGCTCCGCCCCGCTGTCCGGGGCGAGCAGATAAATCCCGTCCCCACCGCTGCTCGCCGCCAGCACCATGCCCTCCGAGACGCCGAAGCGCATTTTGCGGGGCGCGAGGTTGGCGACCGTGATCGTCAGCCGGCCTTGCAAGTCCTCGGGCGCGTAAGCCGACTTGATGCCGGCGAACACCTGTCGGGTTGCGCCGCCGAGGTCGAGTTCCAGCCGCACCAGCTTGTCGGCGCCGGCCACCGCCTCGGCCTTGGCGATGCGCGCGACCCGCAAATCCACCTTGGCGAAGTCTTCGATCGTGATGGTCGGACCGATCGGGTCGTCCGCCAGCGGTCCGCCGCCGGCCGTGTCGGCGAGCGGGCTTTCCTTGGAAGCTTCGATGATGGCTGCGATCTGGCTCGTTTCCACCCGCTGCATCAGGGGTTTGAATTCGGCGATGACGTGACCGCCGAGCATCGGTTTGGCGAGATCGGCCCAGCGCATCGGCGGGATTTGCAGAAATTGTTCGACTTGGGCGGCGACGCCGGGCAGGACCGGTTTCAGATACAGCACCAGCAACCGGAACAGGTTGAGCCCCATGCTGCACACGCTCTGCACATCCGCCACCGCCCCGGTTTGCTTCGCCAGCGCCCACGGTTTCTTCTCGTCGATGTACTGGTTGGCGCGGTCGGCCAACGCCATGATCTCGCGCATCGCCCGCCCGAATTCGCGCCCTTCATAGGCTTGCGCGATCGAGTCGCTGGCGACCACGAATTCCGCGTACAGCGCCGGCTCCGCCAAGCTGTCCGCCAGCCGGCCGTCGAAGCGGCGGGTGATGAAGCCCGCGCTGCGGCTGGCGATGTTGACCACCTTGCCCACCAGGTCGCTGTTGACCCGCTGCACGAAGTCGTCGAAATTCAAATCGAGATCGTCGATGCCGTCGCTCAGCTTGCTGGCGAAGTAATAGCGCAGATATTCCGGGCGCAGATGGTCCAGGTAGGTGCGGGCCTTGATGAAAGTGCCGCGCGATTTCGACATTTTCTGGCCGTCCACGGTCAGGAAGCCGTGGCAATGCACGGCGGTCGGCTTGCGAAAGCCGGCACCGGTCAGCTCCGCCGGCCAGAACAGGATGTGGAAGTAAGCGATATCCTTGCCGATGAAGTGGTAGACCTCGGCGCTGCTGTCCGGGCTCCAGAAATCGTCGAAGGCGAGGCCGGCGCGGTCGCAGTAGTTCTGAAAGCTGGCCATGTAGCCGATGGGCGCGTCCAGCCAGACGTAGAAATACTTGCCGGGGGCGTCGGGGATTTCGAAGCCCCAGTAGGGCGCGTCGCGGGAAATATCCCATTCTTGCAAGCCAGCGGCGAACCATTCGTTCAATTTATTGACCATTTGCGGCTGGATCGGTCCGCCGGCGATCCAGCCTTGCAACATCGTCTCGAAATCGGCCAGCTCGAAGAAGAAATGCAGCGATTCCTTGGTGATCGGGGTGGCGCCGGAGACCACCGAGCGCGGATTTTTCAGATCGGTGGGCGAGTAGGTCGCGCCGCAGTTCTCGCAACTGTCGCCGTACTGGTCGGGGGCGCCGCAGCGCGGGCATTCGCCCTTGATGAAGCGATCCGGCAAGAACATCTGCTTTTCGGGGTCATAGGCTTGGGTGATGACCCGGCGGCTGACGTGGCCGGCCTCGTTCAGCCGGCGATAGATCAATTCGGCGTAATGGCGGCATTCCGGGGAATGCGTGGAATAATAGTTGTCGAATTCGATCAGGAAATCGGCGAAATCGGCGCGGTGCTCGTGCCAGACCCGCTCGATGAGCTGTTCCGGGGTGACGCCGTCCTGTTCGGCCCGCAACATGATCGGGGTGCCATGGGCGTCATCGGCGCAGACGTAGTGGCACTCGTGGCCGCGCAGTTTCTGAAAGCGGACCCAAATGTCGGTCTGGATGTATTCGACCAGGTGGCCGATGTGGATCGGGCCGTTGGCGTAGGGCAGGGCGCTGGTGACGAGGATGCGGCGGGTATCGGTGTCGCTCATGGCACGGACGGTTGCGGTCGGTCGGAAAGGTCGCTACGTTAGCAGCAATCCGGCGCCGCTGTCATCCGTCGAAGGGTTCGCCCGCGCGCGAGTTTTCTGAACGAGACAGGCGTTTTTCGGCCAACGTGGAGAGTTTCGATGCGAGTCCGAGCGGTTTTCGGTTGGGTGGCGGCGGTCGCGGGGCTGGCGGTCGCGGGTTCCGCGCACGCCCAAGGGGCGCTGGCGGAAGAAATCTGGAGCGAGAATTTTTGCGAGCAGGCGGTGTCCTTGGCGAGACAGCGGGGCGAGCCGCCGGAAGCGCTGGATCGGATTTATTGTCGGGCGCTGAAAGATTACCAGCCGTCCTACTGGCAATGCGCGATCGCGGCCATGAAAGCGGATGCCCGCACGACGCTGGCCGTGGCCCGGCAACGGTGCCTCGCCGACTATTGAAAAACCCAGCGGTGATCCGCCGGTCGCAAATCCGTCGGCCGGATCCCGATAACGAACGTTCGATCGAGAGGAAAACCTGATGATGACCGCGGTAACACGCGCCGATGTTGAAACCGCCCTCAAGGGCTACGTGGACCCCTATCTGGAACAGGATTTGATCGCCGCCAAGTGCGTCCGGCGAGTTCAAACCGAAAACGGTCGGGTCGAGGTGGATGTGGAGTTGGGATTTCCGGCGGCGGGCCATCGGGACGCTCTGGTCGCCGCCGTCCGCGACCGGCTGATCTCGTTGCCGGGCGGCGCCGAAGTCGCGGTTCGGGTCGAGAGCAAGATCGTTTACCACGAGGTGCAAAAGGGTTTGAAGCCCCTGCCCGGCGTCAAGAACGTCATTGCCGTCGCCTCCGGCAAGGGCGGCGTCGGCAAGTCCACCACGGCGGTCAATCTGGCGCTGGCGCTGAGCGTCGAGGGCGCGCGGGTCGGCTTGCTGGACGCCGACATCTACGGTCCCAGCCAACCCCGGATGCTGGGGTCGAGCGAGCGGCCCGTGTCGCCGGACGGCAAGTCGTTGAATCCGGTGGTCAGCCACGGTGTTCAGTCCATGTCCATCGGCTATCTGATCGAGGAGGAAACGCCGATGGTCTGGCGCGGCCCGATGGTCACCCAGGCGCTGGAGCAGTTGCTCCGCGACACCCGCTGGCAGGATCTGGACTATCTGATCATCGACTTGCCGCCGGGCACGGGCGACACCCAGTTGACCCTGTCGCAAAAAGTGCCGGTCAGCGGAGCGATCATCGTCACCACGCCGCAGGACATCGCCCTGCTCGACGCCCGCCGGGGCTTGAAAATGTTCGAGAAGGTGGAAGTTCCGGTGCTCGGTATCATCGAGAACATGAGCATTCACATCTGCACGAACTGCGGCCACGAAGAGCATATTTTCGGCGAGGGTGGGGGGCGACGTATGGCCGCGCAGTACAGCGTGCCGTTTCTGGGATCGTTGCCCTTGGACATCCGCATCCGCGAGGAAACCGACAACGGTCAACCGACGGTGATCGCGGAGCCGGACAGCCGGATCGCCGGCTTGTACCGGGACATCGCCCGTCGCGCCTCCGCTCGGTTGTCGCTCCAAGCCAAAAACTACAGCCACAAATTCCCGAGTATCGTCATTCAGAGTACATAAAGTTTTTTCGTTCTATCATTAAATCGGTCTTGTTGGACCTTCGCGATTTCACAATCTTTAATTCTGAGAGGATAACCAATGAAAACAATGATTAAAGCGGGTTTGCTGGCGTTTATGGTCGGCGGTGCGGTCGCCTTGCCGGTCCAGGACGCAGAGGCGTACACGAGCTGCCGCACCGTCTACAAGCACGGGGTGGCCAAGCGGGTTTGCACCACAGGACACGCGCGCCATTATCGGACCGTGTGCAACACCTATTGGCGTCACGGTGTCAAGTACCGTAGTTGCCGCCGGGTGTATTGATAGGTGATCCAAAGGGCGCGGCTTCGGCCGCGCTTTCATTTTCAGCGAGGGGAAAACAGCCGTGCGCCTGTGCGACCGCGATATCGAGCGATGTCTGGATGAGGGTAAGATCCGCATCGAGCCGCGTCCGGCATCCGGCCGGATCAACGGGGTGAGCGTGGATTTGCATCTGGGCAGTCGCTTCCGGGTGTTCAACGACCACGCCGCGTCCCACATCGATCTGAGCGGCCCGCGCGAGGAGGTGGATCACGCGGTCAACCGGATCATGAGCAAGGAGATTCGGATCGCCACCGAGGATGCATTTTTCATCCATCCCGGCGAACTGGCTTTGGCGGCCACCGCCGAAACGATCACCGTGCCGGACGACTTGGTCGGTTGGCTGGACGGCCGTTCCAGCCTGGCTCGGCTGGGGCTGATGGTCCACGTCACCGCGCACCGCATCGACCCCGGCTGGAGCGGCGCCATCGTGCTGGAGTGCTACAACAGCGGCAAGCTGCCGCTGGCCTTGCGTCCCGGCATGGCGATTTGCGCGATCAGCTTCGAGACCATGACCGGTCCGGCCATCCGCCCCTACCACAAACGGCAAGACGCGAAGTACAAGCACCAGAGCGGGCCGACGCCGAGCCGGATCGGCGGCGACGAGCCCATCGACAAGGGGCATTAGTCCGGCGGCGCGACATCCTCCAGCCGCAGCGGTTCCACCATCGGCTTTCCGTCGAACCGTACCCGTTCCCCGTCCAGCTCTATCCGCCCCTCCGCGAACCAGCGAATCGCCAGCGGATACAGGCGGTGTTCCCGTTCCAGCACCCGCGCCGCCAGCGTGTCGGGATCGTCGCCCGGCAACACCGGCACCCGCGCCTGCGCGACGACCGGGCCGCCGTCCAGTTCGGCGGTGACGAAATGGATGCTGGCGCCGTGTTCGATTTCCCCTGCCGCGATGGCCCGTTCGTGGGTGTGCAACCCGCGAAACTTGGGCAGCAGCGAGGGATGGATGTTGAGCAAGCGACCTCGATAATGTTCGGTGAATCCTGCGGTCAGCACCCGCATGAATCCCGCCAGAATAACCAGATCCGGTCGTTGGTGGTCGATTAGTTCGATCAACGCGGCTTCGAAATCCGACCGGTCGGCGAAGTTTTTATGATCCAATTCCAGCGCGGGAACGCCCGCTTTCCGGGCGCGTTCCAGACCGGCGACGCCCGGCCGGTTGCTGATGACGGCGGCGATCTGGGCCGGCAACTCGCCGCTGGCCGCTTGATCCAGGATCGCTTGCAAGTTGCTGCCCCGCCCGGAGATCAGCACCGCCAGCCGGATTTTTCGGACCCCGCTCATGCCTGGAACTCCACGGACGGCTCGCCCTCGCCCGCGGCGACATGGCCCAGCCGCCAGGCGGTTTCGCCCGCGTCCCGCAGCGCGGCCAGCGCGGTATCGGCCTTGTCCGCCGCGACGCAGACCACCAGCCCGACCCCGCAGTTGAAGGTGCGCCACATCTCCGCGTCGGCGACGCCGCCCTGTTGTTGCAGCCATTGAAAAATGGCCGGTCGCATCCAGCTCGCAGTGTCGATGACGGCTTTCGTATTCGCTGGCAGCACCCGCGGCAGATTCTCGGTCAGGCCGCCGCCGGTGATGTGAGCGATGGCATGAACTTCGATGTGCTCCAGCAATTTTAGAATCGGCTTGACGTAGATCCGGGTCGGCGCCAGCAACGCCGCGCCGAGCGTGGAACCGGCGAGCGGTTGGTCCAGATTCGCGCCGCTGACCGCCAAAATCTTGCGGATCAGCGAATAACCGTTGGAGTGCGGCCCGGATGAGGCCAGTCCGAGCAGCGCATCGCCGATCTGGACCCGGCTCGGGTCGATGATGCGGGATTTCTCGACCACCCCGACGCAGAAGCCGGCCAGATCGTAATCGCCGGTTTGGTACATCCCCGGCATTTCGGCGGTTTCGCCGCCCACCAGCGCCGCGCCGGCTTGCTCGCAACCGTCGGCGATGCCCTTGATCACGTCCGCCGCCACCTCGACATCCAGCTTGCCGGTCGCGTAATAATCGAGGAAGAACAAGGGCTCGGCGCCGACCACCAGCACGTCGTTGACGCACATCGCCACCAGGTCGATACCGATGGTGTCGTGCCGGTTCAATTCCAGCGCCAGCTTGAGCTTGGTGCCGACCCCGTCGGTGCCGGAGACCAGCACCGGCTGGCGATACCGGTCCAGCGGCAGTTCGAACAGGGCGCCGAAACCGCCCAGACCGCCCAACACGCCGGGCCGGAGCGTGCGGCGGGCGTGCGGCTTGATGCGGTCCACCAGCCGGTTACCGGCGTCGATGTCCACCCCGGCATCGCGGTAGCTGAGCGAGGCGGTTTGCGGGAGGGGAGGGCTTGAAGCGATTGATTTGGGCATTTCTAACGCACTCCTTGAAATTGAATTCGTGTCTTTTTAGAAGCTTCTCGCGAGCCGGCCGACCTGACCGACCGAAAAAACCGGGTGGTCGGACGGAAAATCCCGATCCCGCCCGCCGGAGCGGACCCGCTCACCCCTCGGCGCGGACCCGCACGGCGGCGCCCTCGCGCAAGGCGTCGTCGGGATGGGTGACGACCCGTTCGCCCTCGGCCAAGCCGGAGCGGATTTCCACGGTCAACCCGCCGCGCTGCCCGATCTCCACGGCGCGGCGGCGGACCTGGCCGTCGTCGATCACGAACGCGGCCCAGCCCTCGCCCTGGCGGAACAGCGCGCTGGCGGGAATTTGCAGCACTCGCTCGTCCTGCCAGACGACGAAGCTCGCTTCCACCCGATAGCCGTCGCCCAAGCGCGACCATGCCTCGACCGGCGAGCGCAGGTCGGCGACCACCCAGACTCGCTGCTCCTCCACGCCCAGCGCCGACAGCTTGGTGAACCCCACCGGCTCCACGCTCCGGGTCACCCCCTCCAGCGGTTCCTCGCCACCCCAGCGATCCAAAATCACCGGCGTGCCGGGCCGGATGCGCACCGCGTCGGCGGACAGCACGTCCACCGCCACCTCCAGCGCGCGGGGATCGCCCACTTCCAGCAGCGCCGCGCCCGGCTCGACGATGCCCTCGCTCTGGCGCGGGCGGGCGAGGATTTGCCCCTCCACCGGGGCGCGGACGATCACGGTTTCCCGCGCCGCGCCGCCCGGTTGGGCCGCCGAGTGGCGCAGCGCGGTTTTGGCGGATTCCACCTCGTGCCGCGCCACCTCCACGGCGAACTGGGCGGATCGCAGTTGGGCCTGAGTCTGGCGGGCGCGAGATTCGGTTCGGTCGCGCTCGGCTTCGGTCACCACGCACCGCTGCCGGCACAGCGCCGCGATCCGCTCGAACTCCAGCTTGGCGTAATCGGCTTCCGCCCGCGCGGCGGTCGCGGTTTCCTGGGCGGCTTGCAGGGACGCTTCGCTGGCCGCCACCCGCGCCTCGGCCTGAGCGCGGCGGCGCGGATCGAGCACCTCCGAGGGCAGGGGGTCGATTCGCGCCAGCGGCTGGCCCTGCCGGACGCCGTCGCCGATTTTCCAATCAATGCGATGGAGATAGCCGGCCACCGGCGCCGACAGCACGTAGCGGTCGATGAGCCGGGTTTTGCCTTCCGCCTCCACCGTCACCCGCAGCGGCCGGCGGGCGACGGTCGCCGCCTCCACCCACAGCGGCTGGGGCCAAAAGCCGTAGCCTAGCGCGACCACGATCACCGCGGTCAGCAGCATCAGCCCGAAACGTCGGCGCGCGGTCATGGTTCAATCTCGCGTCTTGAGCACGGCGATCAGATCCAGCCGATCCAGCTTGCGCCGCACCAGCCAGCCTGACACGAGGGCGGAAACCAGCACCACCGTGGCCGCGAAGGCGTAGGTGGACGGCTGGACGATCAGCGGGATGCGGTACAGCTCCGACCGGGCGCCGTTCACGAACAGGGCGCAAATGGCCCGGCCGACGCCGAAGCCGAGCGGGATGGCGACCAGCGTCAGCAGGCCCAGTTCGCCCAGCAGGATATAGCCGATTTCCGCGCGGGTGAATCCCAGCACCCGCAGGCTGGCCAGCTCCCGGCCGCGCTCGGTCAGGGCGATGCGGGCGCTGTTGTAGATGACCCCGAAGGCGATGACGACCGCGAACACGGTGGCGATGAAGGTGAAAAACAGCATGGTCTGTTCCATGGTCCGGTGAAAGTTGCGGATTTCCTGCTCGCGGATGGCGATGCCGGCGATGCGGGGAATGTCGCCCAAACGGCGGTAAAGCTCCGGCCGGTCGCGGTCATCGACCGCCAGATAAGCGCCGGAGATGGCCGGTCCCTCGCGCAATAGCCGGTTGAGGCCGGCGAGGTCCATATAACCGGCCACGCCGAGATATTCCTTGACCAATCCCGCCACCGGCGCCTCCCGCACCGGCCGGTCGCCTTCCAGAACTTCGACGATCAGCCGATCACCGGCCTGGACCCCCAGCGATTCGCCCAGATAATCGGTCAGCAACACCCCGTCCGACGGCGGCGCGAGCGGGCGCAGATCGGCGTCCAGCAGGCGCTGCAAGTCGCCGCCGGGAGGAACGCCCCAGAGCGTGGTGCGGCGGGAATGCTGCCGGAAGCGCAACCGCACGGGAACGGCCCGGTAGACCTCGACCCGCTCCACGCCCGGCAGGCTGTGCAGAGAAGCGATGGCCCGCCAAGAGGTCGGTTCGGTAAAAGTCACGGCGAGGTCTTCCCGCTGCGAGAGCTTGTAATGAACGTCCACCATGTGGGTGATGGTGGCCTCCTGGAACCGGCCCGCCATGGTGATGCCGCAGGCCAGCGCGATGCCCAGCACCGCGAGCAGGGATTTCAGCGGCCGGCGCTCGATGTGGCGCAAGATCATCCGGTTGGGCTGCGACAGCAGCCGCTGCAAGCCGAGCCGCTCCACCACGGTGGCCCGGTAGCGGGCGGGCGGCTCGGGCCGCATCGCTTCGGCGGGCCGCAGGGCGAAGGCGGCGCGCAGGGCGAAGGCGGTCCCGGCCACGGCGCCGCCGAGATTGAGCAGCGTCGCGCCGAGGACGAGCGCGGGCGTCAGCCGGTAGTCCAAAAACGGGAAGCGGAAAAACGTCGTGTACAGTTCGGCCAAGCGCCGGCCGAGCCCGGCGCCGATCAAGACCCCGACCGCCACGCCGGCGAGGACGACGATCAGCACCAGCTTCAAATAGTGCAGGGCGATCGCGCCGTTGCCGTAGCCGAACGCCTTGAGGGTGCCGATCTGCTCGCGCTGCATCCCGATCAGCCGGCTCACCACCACGTTCAGCAAGAATACCGCCACGCCCAGGAACAGCGCCGGGAACAGCGTCGCCGACAGGGTGATGTTGCGGAATTCCTCGGACAGAAAGCGGTGCGACGGCTGCTCCTCCCGGCCGTGGGCGCCCAGCCCGCCGTAAGGGGCCAGCAGCCGGTCCAGCGCGTCGATCACCTCCGGCGCGGCGCGGGCGTCGGTCAGGCCCACGACCACATCGTTGAACGCGCCTTCCATGCCGTAGGCGATGCCCAGCGCCCGCCGCCCCATCCACAGCACGCCGTAGCGCCGGTAGTCGGGGAACATCGAGCCGGGCCGCAACTGGTGGATGTACTCCGGCGACAGCGCCGTGCCGACGACGGTCAAGGTCTGGCGGCGGCCGTTGATGACGGCCCGCAATTTCGCGCCGAGCGCCAGCCGGTGAGCTTCGGCGAACGCCTCGCTGACGACCGCTTCATCGTCGCGATCCCCCGCCGGCAGGCGTCCCTGCCGCAGGTAGAGGCGGTTCAGCCGGGATTCGCGGTGGTCGGGAACGGCGACCAACCGGCCGGTGATCGGCTCCGCGAAGCCGGCTACCTCCAGGTGGATGCCGGCGACCACCCGGGTCTCGACCTCGGCGACGCCGGGCAGGGCCGCGATGCGCTCCCGCAGCGCTTCCGGCGCGCGCTTCAAGGCCGCGAACACGTCGGCGAACCGGTGCTCCCGGTAGTAGCGGGCGCGGGTCTGGCCCAAGGCGTCCAGGGTCGCGCCGAACATGACGTGGATGGCGACGCCGCACACGATCACCAGCGCGATGGCGGCGGCTTGGCCCTTCAGTTGCCAGAGTTCGCGCCAGAGTTTGCGGTCCAGGGCTTTCATGGGGGTTGCCGGTCTACCAGACCATCCGGTCGGGCGCTTGCCGCTCGGCGTTGTGGTCGATGCGGGCGATCAGGCCGTTGCTGAGATGGATGACCCGGTCGGCCATGGCGGCGATGGCGGCGTTGTGGGTGATGACGACGGTGGTGGTTCCCAGCTCCCGGTTCACGCGGTCGATCACCGCCAGCACCCGGACCCCGGTTTGCACGTCGAGCGCCCCGGTGGGTTCGTCGCAGAGCAGCACCTCGGGCCGCTTGGCCACCGCCCGGGCGATGGCCACCCGCTGCTGCTCGCCGCCGGAGAGCTGGGCGGGGAAGTGGTCCAGGCGGTCGGCCAGCCCGACCAGGGTCAGCGCCTCCTCCGGCGCTAGCGGGTTGCGGGCGATTTCGGTGACCAGGGCGACGTTCTCCCGCGCCGTCAGGCTGGGAATGAGGTTGTAGAACTGGAACACGAAGCCGACGTGCTCGCGCCGGTAGCGGGTGAGTTCGGCGTCGTCGTACACGCCCAGATCGCGCCCGCCGTATCGCATGGCGCCGCCGCTGGGCGAATCCAGCCCGCCCAGGATGTTGAGCAGCGTGGACTTGCCGCTGCCCGAGGGTCCCAGCAGCACCACGAACTCGCCGGCGAACAGTTCCAGATCGACCCCGCGCAACGCCTGGACCTGAACGTCGCCCATCGGGTAGATCTTGGTCAAGCCCCGGGCGAGAAAAACCCGGTCGCTTCGGTCGGTCATGGGCGCTATCCCTCTTGGAGGCGCGGCGTGGCGTTCCCTTTATCTTGCCATCAAGAGACCGGAAAAAACGACTACCGACCATCGAAGTCCGCTCGCGGGCGGATAGCCGTCCGCGAACCGGGGCGACACGCGAATGCGGCCGGAAAGGGAACCATCGCCGCGCGAGCAGGTTCCACAGGAGTACCGCACCCGTCCACCGCCCTATCGCCGCCCCGGCCAGGAGCCCGCCCATGAGCCATCCCACTCTCTCGCTGCGTCCCGAGATCACCCTCGAACGGCTCAACGAACTCGGGACCGAGTATCTGCCCGGTTTTCTGGGCATCGAGATGCTGGAGCTGGCGCCGGGCCAACTGCGCAGCCGGATGACGCTGGCGCGACAGCACTTCGCGCCCAACCAGTTCCTCCACGCCGCCAGCATCGTCGCCCTGGCCGACACCACCTGCGGCTACGCCACCATCGCCCATCTGCCCGACGGCGCCGAATCGTTCACGACGCTGGAGCTGAAGAGCAACCATCTCGGCACGGTCCGGGAGGGGAGCATCGCCTGCGTGGCGCGGGCCCAACATCTGGGCCGCACCACCCAGGTGTGGGACGCGGTGGTCGCCGACGAGGCCAACGGGCGCACGCTGGCGCTATTTCGGTGCACGCAGTTGATCCTCTGGCCGAAGGCCGGCGCCTGAGCGCGGGTTGGAAAGCGGCGCGGCGGCCTCGAATACCTTTTACCGCTAGGAAGGAAACAGGCGCATCGCTTCGACGATGCGATGGCGCTGGTCCGGCGTCAGACCGGTGACCACATAAAATCCGTTGCGCCAAAGCGGATCGAGCGTTTGTGCGCGGGCCTGCATGGCGGCTTGGCGTTGCGCGGTGTCGCCGCCGGTGGCGCCGACCCGCTCGTAGTGGCACGCCGTGAAGAACACCTGGCCGGTCTTGCGCCGAACGACCAGGCGCCGCATGGCGCGGTTGGGCGCGCCGGGGGTCGGCACGGTGAATTCCAGATAGTCGCCGCGCGGCAGATCGCCGAAGCGGTTACCGAATTCGCCGCCATCGTGGTGCGGATAGGGAAACGGTCCGCCCCGGATGATTTGGGCGAGCGTCTGTTGGGCCTCGAAGGGGAGTTGATCGTGGCTGATCGCCACCATCGCGTGCTGGTTGATGCCACGTCCCAGCAACCCGTGCTCGCGCAAGGCAGCATCGTCTAACGGGTCGGTTTTGATGTGGGTGTTGACGGGTCCAGGCATTGCGGTACGCTCCCGATGGGTTGCGACAATGGGTGAGTGCGAGTGTTCTGGCAAACGCAGTGCCAATTTTAATTCATTATTTTTTAATGCAAAAAAGATGAAAACTATCGGCTAATGGCCAAAATGAGCGGCCCGTTTTGATCGGGTGTTGTTCGCGGGGCGCGTCGTTCGCCGGAACCGGGCAAGCTCGGTCGAACCCCGATGGCTTTTCTCGATCGACCCCGCTTTCTGGCCGCATCCCATCCCAACCGCGTGATTCCCGAGTTGTGTTATCTTACCGCACCTCGTTTTGAAGCCAGGGAATCGCCGTGATCGCCGAGTCTTACAACCCGCAAGTCATTGAAGCGGAAGCGCAACGCCATTGGGACGAGCAACGGGCCTTCGCCGTGCGCGAGGAGCCGGGCCGCGAGAAATATTACTGCCTGTGCATGTTTCCCTATCCCAGCGGGCGGCTGCACATGGGCCATGTCCGCAACTACACCATCGGCGATGTGATCGCCCGCTATCAGCGGATGCTGGGCAAGAATGTTTTGCAGCCGATGGGTTGGGACGCCTTCGGCCTGCCCGCCGAGAACGCGGCGATGGCGGGCGGCGTCGCGCCGGCGCAATGGACCTACGACAACATCGCCTACATGAAAAAACAGCTCCAGTCGCTCGGTTTCGGGCTGGACTGGGACCGCGAGCTGGCGACCTGTCAGCCGGAGTATTACCGCTGGAACCAATGGTTGTTCCTGCGGATGCTGG
>WBZM01001286.1_pt1 | contig 25721 bp, 25 predicted proteins | sample 5204271 | NCBI WGS metagenome assembly WBZM01 (sample SAMN12344346, study PRJNA552823) | activated sludge metagenome | biome: Activated sludge suspended growth; feature: Nitrification reactor; material: Wastewater; isolation source: activated sludge from nitrification reactor of wastewater... | reverse complement strand
GCACCTGCCGAGCAACATCGTCGTCCAGTGCCAGAACGACCGCTCGCAGCACCGCAACCGCGCCGAAGCGATGGCGATGCTGAAGTCACGCCTCTATGAGGCCGAAATGCGCAAGCGGCAGGCCGAGCAGCAGAAGCTCGAGGACGCCAAGTCCGACATCGGCTGGGGCCACCAGATCCGCTCCTACGTCCTCGACCAGTCGCGCATCAAGGATCTGCGCACCAATGTCGAGGTCGGCAACACGCAGGGCGTGCTCGACGGCGACCTCGACCAGTTCATCGAGGCCAGCCTGAAGCAGGGCGTCTGAACCGCGCCCGCCCGGGCGCGGCGACCTGCACTGCACCCTGTTCCTCTGAACGCACGAAAGCCGCAGACCATGCAACCCGACAAGCCACAGGACAACCCGGCCGCCGTTCCGGCTGACGACGAAAACCACATCATCGCCGAACGGCGCGCCAAGCTCGCCGAACGGCGCCAGCTCGGCCCGGCCTACCCGAACGATTTCGCGCGCGAGAACACCGCCGGCAAGATCAACGAGTTGTACGACGGCAAGCGCAGCGGGGAACTGGCCGAAGTACCGGTCGAGGTGCGCGTCGCCGGCCGCATCATGTTGAAGCGGGTGATGGGCAAGGCCTCGTTCATCACCCTGCAGGACCTCTCCGGCCGCATCCAGGCCTACGTCAGCCGCGACGACATCGGCGAGGACCTCTACGCGGCTTTCAGGCGCTGGGACCTGGGCGACATCGTCGGCGTCGTCGGCACCCTCTTTCGCACGCGCACCGGCGAACTGACCATCCGCTGCGCGGCGATCCGCCTGCTGACCAAGTCGCTGCGGCCGCTGCCGGAGAAGTTCCACGGTCTCACCGACCAGGAACAGAAGTACCGCATGCGCTATGTCGACCTGATCACCAGCGAGCAGTCGCGCTTCACCTTCGCGGTGCGCAGCCGCATCGTGCAGTCGATCCGCAGCTACATGGTGCAGCATGGCTTCCTCGAGGTGGAGACGCCGATGATGCACCCGATTCCCGGCGGCGCGACGGCGCGACCGTTCCGGACGCACCACAACACGCTCGACATGGATCTCTTCCTGCGCATCGCGCCCGAACTCTATCTCAAGCGGCTGGTCGTCGGCGGCCTGGAGAAGGTTTTCGAGATCAACCGCAACTTCCGCAACGAGGGCATCAGCCCACGCCACAACCCCGAGTTCACGATGATGGAGTTCTACGAGGCATACTCGGAGTACCGGCAGCTGATGGACTTCACCGAAGGGCTGCTGCGCCAGAGCGCGCGCGAGGCGCTCGGCTGCGAGGTCTTCGAATACCAGGGCCGCACGCTCGATTTCGCGCGCCCCTTCGCCCGCCTGACGATCGTCGAGGCGATCCGCCAGAGCCATCCCGGCTTCAGCGTCGAGCAACTGGGCGATGCCGCCTGGCTGCGCGACCGGCTGCACGCGATGCAGGTCGCCTTTGCGCCGACGGCTGGCGTCGGCGCACTGCAGCTGCAGCTCTTCGAGGAGACGACCGAAGCCGACCTCTGGCAGCCGACCTTCATCGTCGACTACCCGGCCGAAGTCAGCCCGCTGGCACGCCGCAGCGATCGCAACCCGGAGATCGCCGAGCGCTTCGAGCTGTTCATCGCCGGGCGCGAGATCGCCAACGGCTTCTCCGAACTCAACGATCCGGAAGACCAGGCGGCGCGTTTCCTCGAGCAGGCGCGGGCGAAGGAGGCCGGCGACGAGGAGGCGATGTACTACGATGCCGACTACGTGCGGGCGCTCGAGTACGGCCTGCCGCCGACCGCCGGCTGCGGCGTCGGCATCGACCGCCTGGTGATGCTGCTCACCGACGCGGCGAACATCCGCGACGTCATCCTCTTCCCGCAGATGCGCCCGGAGTAGGACGGCGGCCGCGGGCACGCATCCGGCGAGCGGTGAAACGTCACGCGATCGTCATCGGTGCCGGCCTCGCCGGCAGCAGCGCCGCCGAACGACTGGCGGCGCGTGGCTGGCGGATCAGCCTGATCGATCGTGCGGCAGCGCCCGGCGAGGGCGCCTCGGGCAATCGTGCCGGCGTCCTGCGACCGCTGCCCTCGCTCGACGACAACCGCCTGGCGCGACTGACGCGCGCCGCCTTCGAATACACCCTCGCCCACCTGCAGGCGCTGACCGCCGCTGGCCTGCCGCTGCGCTGGGGACAGACCGGAGTTCTGCACCTGGCGCGCGATGAGCGCCACGCGAGCACGCAGCAGCGTGTCGTCGCCGAGCAGAGCCCGGCTGCCGGCTACCTGCGCTGGCTCGATCGCACCGCCGCCAGCGAACTGGCCGGCTGGCCGGTGGCCAGCGGCGGCTGGTGGTTTGCCGGTGGCGGCTGGGTCGATCCGGCTTCACTGTGCCGCGCCAATCTCGCCCGGCACGGCGCCGCGGTGGTGCCACACTATCGGCGGCAGGTCGAACGCATCGACTACGACGACGGCTGTTGGCGCTGCTTCACGGGCAGCGGTGAGCTCATCGCCACGGCACCCACAATGATCCTCGCCAACGCCAGCGACGCCCGCCGTTTCGCGGTCGCCAGCCACCTGCCGCTGCGCCCGGCGCGCGGTCAGGTGTCGCATCTGCCGGCCGCTGCGGGCTCGCCACCGGCGATCGTCGTCTGCCGCCTCGGCTACGTGACGCCGGCGATCGACGGCCTGCGCTGTGCCGGCGCCAGCTTCGCGATCGACGACGACGAAGCCGGACTGCGCGCCGCCGACCACACCGAAAACCTGGCACGACTCGAGTACATCCTGCCCGGCTACGGCCGGCAGATCGATGCCGCAGGACTCGACGGCCGCGTCGGCTTCCGCCCGCTGTCGCCCGATCGCCTGCCGATGGTCGGCGCCGTCGCCGACGCGGCCGTGATCGAGTCCGGGAGCGCTGCCTCGTCGCTCGGCGAGTTGCCGCGCGTGCCCGGTCTGTACCTCAGCAACGGTTTCGGCGCCCGCGGCATCGTCTGGTCGGCGCTCGCCGGCGAACTGCTCGCCTGCCTGGTCGACGACAGCCCGCCGCCGATCGCCGCCGATCTCGTCGCCGCCGTCGATCCCGGCCGTTTCCTGCTGCAACGCCGGCGACAGCGGCAGACCGCATGCCGGCTGCGATGACTGCGCAATCTGGGCCGACCAGCATGAGCTTCAGCTTCCACTACAGCGAGAGCGAGGATCGGATCGCCCTGCAGGTACCGACGGAGGGCGACGAAACCGTACTCTGGCTGACGCGCCGGATGACCGCGGGTCTGCTGCTGGCACTGGCGACGCTGCTCGCGCGCAGCAACCCGAACGCATTGCTCGCTCCCGAGCACGCCGCCGAGATCCTCGGTTTCGAGCACCAGAACGCGCTCGTCATCGCCAGCGGCGGCCAGGAACTGACGTTGCAGGCCAGCCGACTGCCGAAGAAGCTGCCGCTGCGTCTCGTCGAGCATGTCGAACTCAGTGCATTGACGAACAGTCGCGGACGCATCGTGCTGCGCGCCGGCGACAATCGGATCAGCCTCGAGCTGCCGCGCGAGAACCTGCACCTGCTGCACGACCAGCTGCTGGGACTGGCGAAGCACGCGCGCTGGAATCTCGATCTCGGCGAACCGTGGCCGGCAGCGGCCGCCAGCGGTGATGGTCAGCCGCGCGTCACGCACTGAGCGATGGGCACCGCCTGCCGGCGGCCGCCGGCAGGCCGACAAGGCAGCCCGCGCGGCGCGCCCGGGAATTCCCGCTGACGCACGTCAGCCCGCCCGCGGCTGGACGCCGAACGCACCGGCGCGCGCGTTCTCGCTGACCGCTCGCGCAGCGGGATGGGTCAGCCGCCGCTCGGCCGAAATGAGGAAGAAGCGCTCGCGGACATCCTCCGTCTCGCCCAGCTTGACGACCCGGTAGTGTGCCGTCACGTCCGGCACACTGGCCGCCGGTGCCGGAAAGACGCCGGCGCCGGCTTCGCCGAAGGCCTTCATCAGGGCGCTGTCGTCGAATTCGCCGACGATGCGCAGCCGCATCCCCTGGCGCTCGAGCCAGCGCGGCAACGTCCCGTGCAGCGTGCTGTCACGTCCGGGCAACAGCAGCGGCGCACCGTCCAGACAGTCCGGAAAGCAGCCCGCCAGCCGCGCAGCCAGCACCGGTGCGGCCATGAAAGCCACCGCCGATTCGCCGAGCGGGTGGCTGTAGCCCTTGATCTCGGTTCCCGGAGGAATCGGGCGGTCGGCCAGGACCATGTCGAGCCGGTGGATCGCCAGGTCGGCGAGCAGGCGTTCCAGCCGGTCTTCCTGGCAGATCAGGCGCAGCGCCGCGGGAACCTCGAGCACCGGCGCCAGCAGACGATGCGCGATGAATTTCGGCACGACATCGGCGATGCCGACGCGGAAGGTGATGAAGCGCCCGTCGCTGCCGTTCTTCAGCAGATCCTCGAGCTCGGCTCCGGTCTGGAAGATTTCCTCGGCGTAGGAGAGGGCCAGCTTGCCCGTCTCGGTCAGCTCGAGGCGGCGCCCGACGCGCCGGAAGAGCGCCACGCCGAGGCGTTCCTCGAACTGGGCGATCTGCCCCGAGAGCGTCTGCGGCGTCAGGTGCAGCCGCTCGGCGGCGCGGCTGACGCCGCCCGAGCGGGCGACGCTGACGAAGTAATGCAAGTGCCTGTAGTTGATCATGCGACCGCCCGTCCTTCGTTTTTTTCGATCATAACGCATCGTTATATCTGTTTGTGTCGAAAGTTTTCCTGGCCCAGAATGCGCCGGTCTGCTTCCCAAACAGAGAGGAACACCATGAACCTGCAAATCCAGTCACACGACTTCGCCCTCACCGACGCGCTGCGCCAGCATGTCGCGACGCGCCTCGCCTGCGCGCTGAACCATGGTCAGGAGGTCGTCACGCGCATCATCGTGCGTCTTGCCGATGTCAATGGGCCACGCGGCGGCGAGGACAAGTCCTGCAGCATCGAAGTCCGCCTCAAGGGTGCTCCGGCCCTGGTCGTCGAGGATACCCAGAGCGATCTCTACGTCGCCGTCGATCGCGCCGCCGGGCGAATCGGCCGCACGCTCGACCGCTACCTGGCGCGCAGACGCGAGTCGGCCATGCCGGCGGCCAGCCAGCAGTCGTCGCTCAGCGAGGAAACGCCATGACCGTTCGCTTCGCGTCCACCCTGACCGGGCTGCGCCGTGCGACGTCGCTGGCAGCAGCAGAGCGGGCAGCGATCACTGTCGCGGTACCGATCCGGGCGCTACCGTCGGCCGGCGGCCTCTGGCGGGAATCGGCATGAGCGCCGGCGTCGAAAGTTTTGCCACTGGGCCGATGTGGGCCGGCTTCATCATCTTTGTTCTTGCCATGCTGGCGCTCGACCTGTTCGTCCTCGGCGGCAACAAGGTACGTCGGGTACCGGTCAGGGAAGCGCTGGCCTGGGTGATCGCCTGGGTCTGCCTGGCACTGGCTTTTGCCGGACTGCTCTGGTGGCACCTGCACGGTACCCAGGGCGCCGATGTGGCGCAGCGCAAGACGCTCGAGTTCCTCACCGGCTACCTGATCGAACAATCGCTGTCGGTCGACAACATGTTCGTGTTCGTCATGATCTTCAGCTACTTTGCGGTACCACCGGAACTGCAGCGCCGCGTGCTGCTGTATGGCGTCGTCGGCGCAATCGTCATGCGCGCCGGCATGATCCTCGCCGGGGTGTGGCTGGTATCGGAGTTCGCCTGGGTGCTCTACGTCTTCGGCGCCTTCCTGGTGATCACCGGCATCAAGATGCTGATCTTCGCCGACCATGCGCCCGACCTCGAGAAGAACCCGCTGCTGCGCTGGCTGCGCGGGCATCTGCGCATCACGCCGAGCTTCGAGGGCGAGTCTTTCTTCGTCCGCCGCAACGGCATCCTGTGGGCGACGCCGATGTTCCTCGTGCTGGTCCTGATCGAGGCGAGCGACCTGGTGTTCGCGGTCGACAGCATCCCGGCGATCTTCGCCGTCACCACCGATCCCTTCATCGTCTTCACGTCCAACATCTTCGCCATCATGGGGCTGCGCGCGCTGTATTTCGTGCTTGCCGACATGGCCGACCGCTTCCACCTGCTCAAGTACGGCCTGGCCCTCGTGCTCGTCTTCATCGGCGGCAAGATGCTCGCAGCGCCCTGGTTCCACTTGCCGATCCAGTGGTCCCTGGCGATCGTCGCCGGCACCATCCTGGTATCGGTGGTCGCCAGCCTGGCCCTGTCGAAACCGAGGGCGGCGCCAGAGGAAACGGCATGAATGCGACGCTGAGCACGCTCACCGACAACGATCGCCGCCAGCGCGTACGCACGTGGATCGGGCAGCCACGCGTGCAGAACTTCATCATCGGCCTGATCCTGGTGAACGCCGCCCTGCTCGGCCTGGAAACCTCGGCGAGCGCGATGGCGGCGGCGGGCGGGCTGATCGTCGGCCTTGACCGCGCCATCCTGGCGGTGTTCGTCGGCGAAATCGCCCTGCGCCTCTACGCCCATCGCGCGGCGTTCTGGCGCGATCCATGGAGCGTGTTCGACTTCGCCGTGATCGCCATCGCCCTGCTGCCGGCAACCGGGCCACTCGCCGTTCTGCGCGCGCTGCGCGTGCTGCGGGTACTGCGCCTCCTGAGCATGGTGCCTTCGATGCGGCGTGTCGTTGGCGCCCTGCTGGCGGCGATTCCGGGCCTCGGCTCGATCGCCATGGTGCTGCTGATCATTTACTACGTCTTCGCGGTGATCGCCACCAAGCTGTTCGCGGCAAGCCACCCCGAATGGTTCGGCGATCTCGGCCGCTCGCTGTACACACTGTTCCAGATCATGACGCTGGAGAGCTGGTCGATGGGCATCGCCCGCCCGGTGATGGAGAACTTCCCGCACGCCTGGATCTTCTTCGTCGCCTTCATCCTGGTGGCGACCTTCACCATGCTCAACCTGTTCATCGCCATCATCGTCAACGCCATGCAGAGCTATACGGAGGCCGAGCAGCACGGCACGCAACGGGTCGTCGAGGCGGCGCGCGAGCACATCGAGGCCGACCTGCACGCCGAGATGCGCAGCCTTCGCGACGAGATCTGCGCGTTGAAATCGATGCTGTCCGGCAGCCAGACCATCCCGCCCAGGCTGGCGTCGGAGCGCACCGGCAGCACAGAAGGATGAAGCAGCGACGACAACCTCCTTTTCCTCCGCACGCCGACACCTCGCCAGGCAGCATGTCTGAGCCGGCATCGCCTGCCCAGCCCGACGACGAGGTACCCTGGCACGCCCGCTCCGCGACGACCGCTGCCAGAGACCTGGGTGTAGACCCTGCCGCCGGCCCCGGCAGCGCAGAAGCGGCGGCTAGGCTCGCCCACCACGATTCGAACCGGCTCGTCGGCAAGGCGCCGGCTACGGCGGCATCGGCAGCATCAGGCCGGAGGACGGCCAGGGCTCACCCGACTGGCTGCCGTTGCTGGCACCTGCGGCGTTGTGCCCCGACAGCCGCATTCACGATGGCGAGTTGGTCGGTGACCCGACGGAGGGCGCGCTGCTGGCGCTGGCGGCGAAAGGTGGCGTGGACCTCGAGGATCTGAAATGATCACCGGCGACCACCGCGCAACCGCCGCCGCCATCGCGCGCGACCTCGGCTTGCGCGGCGAGGCGCGCGAAGGCCGCGAGATCGAGGGCATCTCCGGCGCGGCGCCGAGCGAGATGGTCGAAGCGACCGCCGTCTTCGCCCGCGTCGCGCCGAGCACAAGTTGCGCATCGTCGAAGCACTGCAGGCGCGTGGCCATGTCGTCGCCATGACCGGCGACGGCGTCAACGATGCACCGGCGCTGGAGGCCGCCGACCTCGGCGTCGCCATGGGCATCACCGGTACCGACGTCACCAGGGAAGCCGCCACCCTGGTGCTCACCGACGACAATTTCGCCACCATCGTCCGGGCGGTCGAAGAGGGACGCACCATCTGCGACAATATCGTCAAGTTCGTGCGCTTCCAGTTGTCCACCAACATAGGCGCCATCCTCACCGTGCTCGGCGCCCCGCTGTTCGGCATGCCGACGCCCTTCACCGCGATCCAGATCCTGTGGGTCAATATCATCATGGACGGCCCGCCGGCGATGACGCTCGGCGTCGAGCCGGCGCGTCCCGGCATCATGCACGGCGTGCCCCGCGCAGCCGACACCCACATCCTGAGTGGCGCGCGCCTCTGGCGCTTGGGTTTCTACGGCCTGACCATGGCGGTCGGTACGCTCGCCGCCTACGCCTGGGGGGCACACGCAGGAAAGGACGGCGGCAGCGGCCACGCCTACGCCGTGACGCTGGCCTTCACCACTTTCGTCCTGTTCCAGTTCTTCAACATCTTCAATGCCCGCGCCGAGTTCGGCACCGCCTTCAATCGCCAGTTCTTCACCAACGGCAAGCTCTGGCTGGCAGTCGCCGGCGTCGTCGCCCTGCAGGCGGTCGCCGTGCATTGGGGGCCGGCACAGGCGGTATTCGACACCGTCGACCTGAGCCTCGACGACTGGCTGCTGGCGACGGCGATCGCGTCGACTACGCTGCTGCTGGAAGAGGCGCGCAAGCTGCTGATCGTGATCGGCAGTGCTCTTTCGGCAAAGCTGAAGAATGCACTCCGCCGAGCGTAGACTGGACAACCTCCTGAAGATCGGATGGCACCGGCAGCGTGGGCGCGCAGTCGACGCTCTTCCGCGCATCGCCGACGCCGCTTCCGACAGAAGGAGATCGGCGACATCCGGCCGCCTGCCGTCCAGCCAGCGACCGCCGACGAGAGCCTTTCTCCGGCCATTTGGCACGGCACCGGCGGATGAGGCCACGGCTACGCCGCGCGAGGAGGCGGCCTTCCGGCAAACCGCTTCGACGAGCGGGAGGCTCGCTGTCGATGGCCGCCGAAAGCCCCGCCTTCGCTTGCTACAGCCGCCACTGGCGGCGCAGGCTCCAGACGGTTCCGGCGGGAATCGTCGGGCCGGCCTTTACCGCCAGCCGCATGCGCCCCATAATCGGCGGCGTCTGCCGCAGCCGCCAACAGCAATCACTGAAGGAACATGACATGAAGACAGCAGGAACCGCTCTCGTCGTCGCCACCGCTCTTGCGGCTCTTGGCTTGCAGCCGGCTTGTGCAGCCCCCGACTGGAGCGAGGTTCCGAAGCGGGACATCCAGGTATTCCATCCGGGCACGGTATCGCACCAATGGATCATGAAGAAATCCAGCCATAGCGGCCGCACCGGCCTGACCAAGGGGGAAAGCTGCGTTGCCTGCCACGAAACCAAGAATGGGCTCGATCTCGACCTCAAGCGGCTGGCCAGCACGGATCTCGAACCAGTGGGCGCACCGAAAACGATGATCTTTCCGGTTGCCGTCCAGGCCGCGTTCGACGACGAGAACCTCTACCTGCGCCTGACTTTCAAGGCGCCGGCCGATGAAGCGGTCGCTGCGCCGCGCGAGGACGCAGCGCCAAAGCACGAGGTCAAGGCAGCGATCATGTTCGCCAGTCCGCAGATCGAACACGTAACGCAGCACGGCTGCTGGCTGGCTTGCCATGCGGACGTGCGCTCGATGCCAGGTGCCGACCCGAAGAAGAAGAAATACGTCGAGCACGGCGACCTTCCCGGCGGCGTTTTCTACGACTACATCCAGTGGAAAAGCGGTGAGGCGGGCAAGGGCGCGACGCAGGTCGATGGCCATGTCGCGGGCGAACGCGTCAACAAGGGAGGCAAGGCCCTGACCAAGGCCGAAGGCGAACTCCGGGACGGCATCTACACGGTCACGTTCACACGCCGGCTGAGCGGTGGCGAGGGCGATCTGACGCTCACTCCCGGGCAGACGATCCCCTTCGGCATCGCCGTTCACACCGACCGGACGGTCTGGCGTTTCCATCATGTTTCGCTGGGCTACACGCTTGGGCTGCGGGCGCCCGGCGACATCAAGGCGATCAAGCAATAGCCCGTGCAAGGCACGCGAGGAGGCGGCCTTCCGGCAAACCACTTCGACAGGCGGGGGGGGCTCGCTGTCGATGAGGCCGCCGAAAGGCCTGCCTTCGTTTGCTGCAGCCGACGGCGCCAGCGCCAGCCGGTTCCCTGCGGGAAAGCGGCGGCGCGGGCCACCACCGCAGCGTTCCCTGGCCAACCGAGCCCGCGACGGGCGAGGACCGAATGTGCCGACAGCGGGCGGCAAGCAGCATCAGGTATTGAAAAGCACGATTCGTGCCCGCAGGAAAATATCCATTAAAGCATGAGCGCCGGGTGCCGGCAGGGAGTGCGATGTAAGGAAGTCCGACAGACGGCCAGACAGCATAGCGCTACCCTGCCGGTTCACCCGGCCGGCAGCGTTCTCGCCCCTACTCGCTGACGACCACCGTCAGCGGCTCCATCTCGCGGTAGAGCAGTCCCAGCGGCGGCTTGCTGGAGACGGTGATGATCCGCGTCCCCGGCGGGTAGATCAGGTGATAGGTGAGGAACAGGTGCGCTTCATCGCAGCCGCGCAGCAGATCGTGCAGGGCTGCGTAGCCGTCGGTCGCCAGCACTTCGACCTCGTCGTAATCGCGCCGGTTGAGGCGGATCGAACGTGGATGGAACTCGACCTCCGGATGCTTTTCCGCCAGCAGCTCGCGCATCAGCCAGTGCCGCACCTCGGGCAGGACGATGACGCCGACGCTGTCGGCACCGACCACCCACTCGACGGCACGAGCCTCGCCGAAAGGATCGGGCACGTGGTCACCGAAGGCTTGGCACCAGCGCGGAAAGAAGGCCGAGTAACGGCGCAGGAGCTTCTCCATGGTGCCTCGCGGCTAGCGCCCGCCGACGGCGCGGTCGATCAGGCTGCCGACGACGTCGGTATCCGAGACATAGCCCTCGAGCTCGTTGTTGTCGATCACCAGCACGCTCTTGACCGAATACTGGATCATCAGGCGCGCCAGGTAACGCACCTCGAGATGCTGCGACACCTGCAGCGCCGGCTTCTGTGCGATGTCGTAGACGTTGAGCAGGTCGATGTCGCCGTCGTCCGCGATCACTGACCGCGCCACGTCGCGATACGAGATCAGCCCGTAGGCGTCACCCGAGTGGCGCTTCTCGACGACCAGCGACTTGACGCCGCGTTCCTTCATCATCATCAACGCCTCGCGGACGGTCGCCAGCGGGCTGATGGTGACGACCTTCTTCTTCATGATTCCGGCAACCAACATGGCAAGGACTCCTTCAGTCAACGATCGGACAGACAGGAAAGCGGGAAGACGGGCACCCGGCAGCTCACAGCTCCTCCTCGACTTCGCGCCGGAAGGCCTGCATCTGCGCCAGGCCGATGCCGACGACACTGCCCAGCGGCAGCGAGAAGGCCAGGCCGCCACCGGGCAGGTCCATCTTCATCTGCATCTTGACGGCGCGCAGGATGCGCATCGCGAGCTGCTTCTCGACGACGCAGAGCAGCAGCGACTCCTTGCGCTCGAGCCCGAGGCCGAGGAAGGTCTTGCGCTCGTTGTGCCGCAGCCCCTTGCCCTTGAGGATGGTGATGCCGGTGGCGCCGGCTTCCTTGAGGATATCGACCGCGCGGTTCTCGTCTTCCTCGGGAACGATCAGTACGACGGCGGAAAATTTCATCGTGTTTACTCCGTGACGGGTTTCCTGGCACGCAACAGCCAAGTGGCGAGCATGCCATACGACATGACGATGATCATCGGCAACAGCGAGGCGAAGGCGATCAGCCCGAAGCCGTCGATCATCGGGTCGCGGCCCGGCGTCCGCGCGGCCAGCCCGACGCCGAGCGCGGTGACCAGCGGCACGGTCACCGTCGACGTCGTCACGCCGCCGCAGTCGTAGGCGATCGGAACGATGAACCGCGGTGCGAAGCGGGTCATCAGCAGGACCAGCAGGTAGCCGGGAATCAGCCAGTAGGCGATGTTGGTGCCGTCGACGATGCGCGCGCAGCCGATGACGATGCCGATGCCGACGCCGATCGACACCAGCGTGCGCAGCCAGAAGCCCTTCAACTGACCGAGGCTCACTTCGTCGGCCTTGATCGACAGCGCGATCAGCGCCGGTTCGGCCATCGTCGTCGCAAAGCCGATCAGGAAACCGTAGAGGTAGAGCACCCACATCGCCACACCGTCACGCATCAGGCCGCTGGTCATCTCGTCGCCGAGCGGGAAAAGCCCGACCTGCAGCCCCTCGTCGAACATGAACAGGCCGACGGCCACCAGCACCATGCCGACCGCCAGCCCCCGTGGATCAGCCAGTGGCCGGCGCAGGATGACGAAACTCGAGAAGAGCACGACGGCGATGATCGGCAGCAGGTTCCGGACCATGATCAGGAAGTCGAGCAGCATCTCGAGCGCGGCGTACCGGTGCTGGTCGTCGCTCGGCATCAGCAGCACGGCGCTGCCGGCCTCCGCGGGAACGAAGAAGACGATGCCGTAGAGCTGGATGATGATCATCGGCGCCAGCGCGCCGAAGGCGATGAGGCCGAAACCGTCGAGCAGCGGATTGCGGCCGCGGATGCTCGTCGCCAGACCGACGCCGAGGGCGGTGAGCAGCGGCGCGGTGACGGTCGAGGCGACCACACCGCCGGAATCGAAGGCCAGGCCGACCAGTTGCGGGGGCGCGAAGGCTGTCAAGGCGATGACCGCGAGGTAGCCGGGGATCAGGTACTTGCCGATCGAGTGGCCGAGGACGATGCGCCAGACGCCGACGACGACCGCCAGCCCGACGCCGAACGCCGCCACCATGCGCAGCGTCAGCGCGCCCATGCTGCCACCCGACACCGCCTCGGCCTTGTAGGCGACTGCCATCAGGGCCGGCTCGGCGGCCACGGACGCGAAGCTGACGCAGAAGGCGAAGAACATCAGCCAGAGAAAGGAGCCGCGACGCGCGAAGTCGAAGGCCATCGTCTCGCCGGCAGGAAAGATCGCCGCGTCCAGCCCCTTCACGAACAGCGCGAGGCCGAACAGGACGACGGCAAAACCACCGATCAGCGCCGCCGGGCTGTCGGGCATGCGCTGGATGAAGAAGATCTGAAAAATGAGGACGACGATCAGCGTCGGCGCCAGATCACGCGCCGCTTCGTGCAGCAGTTCCCGGATGACGCGGACGAGCGAGCCGAGCCTCATCCCAGCCCCCGGGCGACGTACCTACGGCGCCAGCACAACCTGAAAGCGGGCGACCGGCAAAGCCGGATCAGCGGCTGCATCACGCGCGGGAGAACAGTCGTTTTCGCCATGGGCGCCGATGATGCCGCAGTTTTTCCGATACGGCAAGGTTCCACCAAGTCCGATCGCCATGGCATGGCCGCCGCCGGCGCACCGCGAGGAAGGAGCAGTGGCCGCGAAAGACCGCTGGCACCACCGGGCAAGGCCACGCCGGCCGCCGGGCGTCCGCGCAGGCGACCGGCGACGCATGCTCCCAGTTGACGACGCACGAGCGGAAAGGCCATACTTATGTCCGCAGCATCGAAGGTTGCGGCACCGCCCGCCGGGCGACGCCGGGGTGCGACTGACGGTGTGTGCAGCTTGCGCCAGCGTCCGCGATCCGCAGCGCGTGCACTGCACCGCCGGCCCGACGACCGTTTTTCCCGAGGCCAGGCCCGCACATCACACATGATCGACCGCTTCGCTCCGGTACTCTACATCCTTGGCATCCTGATCGTCGGTTTCGGCACGCTGATGCTGCTGCCGCTGAGTCTTGCCTGGCTGACCGCCGACGGCGCGCACAGCGCCTACGACGAAGCGGTGCTGATCACCGTAGCCACCGGTGCCGCGCTGACGTTCGCGGTGCGCCACCGCCGGCGCGAGATGCGCGTGCGCGAGAGCTTCCTGCTGGTGGCGCTGATCTGGACCCTGTTGCCGGCCTTCGGCGCGCTGCCGCTGTATCTGCACATCCGCGAGCTGTCGTGGACCGACGCCTACTTCGAGGCCGTCTCCGGGCTCACGGCAACCGGCGCGACGGTGCTTTCCGGTCTCGACCACCTGCCGCTGTCGATCAACTTCTGGCGCACCTTCATGCACTGGGTCGGCGGCCTCGGCGTCGTCGTCCTGGCGGTGGCGATCCTGCCGCTGCTCGGCTTCGGCGGTCGCAGCATGCTCAAGGCGGAAACGCCGGGGCCGATGAAGGACAGCAAGATCACCCCGCGGCTGACCGAAACCGCCAAGGGTCTGTGGGTGGTGTACGTGATCCTGACGACGGCCTGCGGCATCAGCCTCTACCACGCAGGGATGAGCCCCTGGGATGCGATGATGCACGCCTTCTCGGTGATGGGCCTGGGCGGCTTCTCGACCAAGGACGCCAGCCTCGGCCATTTCGACAGCCTCGAGATCGAGATCGTCGTCACCTTCTTCGCGCTGCTCGCCGGCATCAACTACAGCACGCACTTTCTCGCCCTGTCGAAGCGCTCGCTGCGCGTCTACCGCTTCGACGTCGAGGCACACTATTTCCTCGGCTTCCTCGCGTTCAGCAGCCTGGCGCTGACCCTCTACCTGATGCCCGACGGAATCTACGAGGATTTCCTGACCACCTTCCGCTACGTCGCCTTCCACTCGGTGTCGCTCGCCACCTCGCTCGGCTTCGCCACCACCGATTATGCGCAGTGGCCGCTGTTCGCACAGTTGTGGATCCTGTTCCTCGGCAGTTTCGTCGCCTGCTCGGGATCGGCGGGTGGCGGCATCAAGATGACGCGCGCGGTGATCCTCTACAAACAGGTGTTCCGCGAGCTGATGCGGGCAATGCACCCGCGCGGCCTGCAGAGCGTGCGCTTCGGGACGAGCGTCGTTCCCGACCACGTGCTGCACTCGATCCTCGGTTTCCTGTTCATCTACGTCGTGTCGATCGTCTCGCTGACGCTGCTGATGGTCGCCACGCGACTCGATGTCATCACCGCCTTTTCCGCCGTCGTCGCCTGCATCAACAACACCGGCCCCGGCCTCAACCTGGTCGGACCAACGACCACCTACGCCGTGCTCAGCGACTTCCAGACGTGGATCTGCACGTGGGCGATGCTGCTCGGCCGGCTCGAGATCTTCACGCTGCTGGTGCTGCTGATGCCGGCATTCTGGCGACGCTAAGGCCGCAGCATCTCGGCCAGCGCCGCCATCAGCCAGGAACGCATGCCGATGACGATGGTGTAGGGACGGCGCTGCTCGGGCGGCAGCTTCTGGTCGGCCAGGTGCTGATTGGAGAAGTCCTGGCCGACGCGCAGCAGCCGTTCGCGAAACGAACTGGCGAGGCTGCGCCCGATTTCGCCGTGCACCACCATCAGCATTTCCGACTCGCCGTCGAAACCGCCGGCGAAGTAGTCGTGCAGTACTTCCCTGCGGAAGAAGTCCATCACCGGCCCGTGCGGCAGCCAGCGGAATCCCTTGGCCACCTTCAGCCGATAGCGGTTGCCGGGGCGCAGGTCGATGATGCCGATGCGATCGAGCTGCGTCAGCGCCTTCACCAGCTGGACCTCGCTCAGCTCGTAGGTGGCGAGGATCTCCTCGGCGGGTACCTGGCTGATGACACAGATCGCGACCACCAGCAAGATCCGGTCGGCGACCACCGCCTTCTCCTGCACCAAGGTCAGTTCCAGCATCAGTGGCTGGGTGTCGGCGATGCGCCGCGCGAGGTCGGCGAAATCGACGTTGAGCACGCGACAGATGTCGTCGAGGCGCGAGAGCGGCATGTCACCCCCTCTGGCGAACATGCGCTTGACGCTGGACTCGGCCATGCCGAGGCGCTCCGCCAATGCCGCGTAAGTGATGCCGGCGGACCTGAGTTCGGACTTGAGCAGCGCGACGAGGTCGACGGTGGTGCTCATGGCACGCGGTCTTCCGGACAAGAGTACCTTCAGACGATACCACGAGTCACTCCTGAAAAGACACCGTATCTCTTCCTTGTACCGCCAGTGCACTCATTCCATGATGCGCCCGTCACCTCGATCATCCCAGGAAAGGAGCACAGAATGGAACCTGCACGACACCCGATCCACCGCGACACCGCCGCCTGGCGCCTGCAGGTCTGGGTTTCGTTCGGCATCGCCCTGTTGGTCTGCGGCAGCGGACTGGCCTGGCTGCCGGGCGAGGATCTCGACCGCGCCTTCATGGTCATGGGCTATTCCTTCTGCCTCTCTTCGGTCTTCGTACTCGCCAAATCCGTGCGCGACAACGCAGCGACACCGGCGGACACACCAACCTGGTCGCTGGTCGTCTGGGGCGGGTTCGCGCTGGCGATGGCGCTGACTGCCTGGGGCCTGTGGCGCATGGACATCAACCCGACCTGGAAAGCCTATCTGCTGGTGAGCTGGCTCTACCTGATCTCGTCGGCCTTCACCCTGGCCAAGACCCTGCGCGACGCCCATGAGGCCGATCGCCTCGAACCCGGCCGGGAGTCCTGCGTCACCCACGCTCCCGCGGACATGGCGCAGCACTGAAACCAACACACGAGGAATCCATCATGAACACCGCAACCTCCCGCCGCTCTGCCCTGCGACAACTCTGCGGGCTTGGCCTCGCCCTGGCAGTCGCGCCGTACGCCAGCCACTGCCTTGCGCATGGCGGCGCAGCCGAAGCCAGCACGGCTTCCGGCCTCTCGCTTTCCCTGCCGGTCGCAGTGCTCAGCGCCGCACCGGTGATGATCCTCAGCGCCGGTGCGGTGCTCACCGTCGTCGCCGTCGAAAGCTCGGCGCGCGGCGCCGTCTGGCTGCTGCGGCGCGCGTCCGACGGTGCCACCGCCAGCCTGCGCTTCACCGGCGAAGCGGCTGCCGCATCATTGGTAGCGGCAGGCAGCGTCGTCTCGGTGACGGTCGTCACCGCCGGCTGGCTGCTCTCGGTGGCGGGCGAGGTGATCTGCCTGGTGCCCAATGCCCTGGGCGAGTCACTGCTCTACAACGAAAGGATCCGCTGATGAACACCGGCGACACGATCCGGCGGGCCTGGCGCAGCGTCGTGGTGGCACTGAGCCTGGCGTGTCTCGCCGCGCCGGGGTTTGCCGGCCAGAACTGCGAGGCGAGCCGTCCGACCGTCGATTCGATCAGCCGCGACCTCGCGCTGGCGGCAAGCGTTGCCCGCCAACTCGACGACCTGGCGCAGCGCGACGGCAGCAAGGTGGTGCTGATCGCCCGCGCCGGGCAGGATCTCTCGCAGTACGGTCTGCGTTACTCACACCTCGGCATCGCCTATCGCGACGACGCCGCGCTCGACGGGCGTGGTGCCTGGCGCGTGCTGCACAAGCTCAACCAGTGCGGCAGCGGCCGCAGCAGCCTGTACCGTCAGGGCCTCGCCGAGTTCTTCGGCGACGGACTCCATCTGCACGAGGCCGGCGTCGTCGCGCTCGAACACGAGCTCGCGGCCCGCGTCATCGGCCGGATCAAGAATGACGCGCTGCTCGCCACCCTGCACGAGCCGCGCTACAACATGCTCGCCTACCCGTGGTCGGGCCCCTACCAGCAGAGCAACCAATGGGCGATCGAAACCCTGGCGATGCTCGCCGAGCCCGCCGTCAGCAGCCGCGCCGCGGCGCGCGACTGGCTGCGCGCCAGCGGCTACCGTCCGACCACCCTGCAGATCGATCCGCTCAAGCGGCTGGGCGCACGCGTCGCCACCGCCCACATCAGTTTCGACGACCATCCCTTCGGGCGACGAATGGCGGGGCAGATCGAAACGGTCACCGTGGATTCGGTGTTCGACTGGATGGCGCGCAGCGGGCTTGGCAAGGCGCCGCTGCGCCTGCGCACCGTGCCGCACCATGTGTTCTCGTTCACCACGCCGCGACCGGTGGAAAGGCCGGCGTGACCGTGCGAGCAGCGGGCCACCGCACAGCGGCTGGCGGGGCGCCCGGGTGCCGCCGCCAGGCGCCGTCTACCAGCGAATCTGAACCTCCTGGATGACCTGCGGCGTCGCGCGCTGGATGGTGAACCGGATGCCTTCGACCTCGATCGTCGTCCCCGGCTTGGGAATCTCGCGCGCGAATTCGAGCAGGAAACCGGAAAGCGTGTCGTGGCTGCCCTCGCCGGGCAGCTTCAGGCCGAGTTTCTCGACCAGCAACTGCGGGTTGGCGCGGGCGCTGACGACGTAGTCGTGATGTCCGAGCTTGCGGAACCATTCCGCCGGTTTCTCCTGCCGGTCGTACTCGTCCTCGATGTCCTCGACCACTTCCTCGATGATGTCCTCGATGGTGACGATGCCCTCGGCGCCGCCGAACTCGTCCATCACCACCGCCATCGCGTCGCCATCCTTGCGCAGTTCGACGAGCATCGACTCGGCACTCTTGCTCGCCGGCACGTAGCGGGTCGGACCGATGAATCCCTCGATCGGTGTCGCGGCATCGACGCCGAGCAGGTCCATCGTGTTGAGCACGCCGATGACGCGATCGATGCGGCCGTCGTACACCGGCAGGCGAACGTGCGCACTGTCGACCGCCAGGCGCACCGCCTCGCCGACCGTGCACCGCCTGTCGATGGCCGTGACGTCGATCAGCGGCACCATCACCTTGTATACGGTGGTCTCGGAAAAGTTGAACATGCGCCGGATCATCGTCTTCTCGATCTGCTGGATGTCGCCCCCTTCCTGTGGCGGCATCTGCACCATGCTCTGGATCTGTTCGCGCAGGGTGAATGGGTTGTGTTCGTCGCGCGCGCCGGCGAGGCGCGAAAGGAACTTCGACAGCGTGACGAAAACGATCAGGATCGGCGCGAACAGGATCGAGAAGAAGCGCAGGATGTAGATGACGTACGGTGTGATCACGTCGGCGCGCTGCTGGAAGACGCTTTTCGGGACGATCTCGCCGAAGACCCAGATCAGCGGTGCGACGAGGATCACTGCCAGCCAGCTGCCGGCATCGCCGAAAAGCTGGATCATCAACGCGGTGGCGATCGTCGAGTTGGCGACGACGGCGATATTGGTCCCGACGAGTGTCGTCGACAGCAGCCACTCGGGCCGCTTCTCGAGCATCTCGAGCGCCATCCGCGCGCCGCGCGATCCCTTCGCCGCGTCGTGGCGCAGCTTCATGCGGTCGGCGCTGACGACTCCCAGTTCCGAACCGGAGAAGAAGCCCTCGGCGATCAGGCAGACGACCATCAGCAGGGCCGTGAGCAGGATATCAGGCATTTATGCGTCCCCCTTTTTCTCTTCGGTCGTTTCCTGGCTCGCCGCCGCCCCGCCGGTATCCGCAGCGGCTGCGGCCGGCGGCGGCAGCCGTTCGACGAGGACGCGCGTGATCCGGTTGTGCTCGAGCGTCTCGACGGTGAAGCGCAGCCCGTAACGCTCGATCGCCGCACCGCTCGCCGGCAGCTCGCCAAAAGCCTGCAGCAATGCGCCGGCGAGGGTCTCGACTTCCTCACTCTCGATGCGGACGCCGAACTCTTGGTTGAAGTCGTCGAGCGACATGCTGGTGTCGATCAGGCGGCGGCCGTCGGCGAGGTCGCTCATCAGGTGCCGCGGCACGACGTCGCTGTCGGACGGACTGGCGATCTCGCCGAAGACGCACTCGAGCAGATCCTCCATCGTCACCAGGCCGGTGACGCCGCCGTACTCGTCGACGATCAGCGCGAACGACAGCTTGCGCTGGCGGAAGGTGTGGAACAGCTCGACGGCCGGCTTCGATTCCGGAAAGAAACTCGGCTGCCGCAGCAGCTTGCGGATTCCCTGCGGGTCACGCTCGAGCCGGGCGAGATCGACCCCGAGCAGGTCGCGCGTGTGGAGGATGCCGAGGATGGTGTCGCGGTGTCCCTTGAACACCGGATAGCGCGACTGCCGCGTCGCCCGGATCTGCGCCAGCAGCTCGCCCACCGGCAGGTCGGCGGAGAGGAACTGGATGTCCGAGCGTGGCCGCATGATGTCGCGCAGCGACTTGTTGCCGAAGTCGAAGATCTTCTCGATGTACTGGGCCTCCTGACTGTCGAGCGCGCCCTCGCCGACGGCGTCGTGCACCAGCGTGCGGATCATGTCCTCGGTGACCAGGTTGCCCTGCGAACGCTGCTTGCCGACGATCAACGTGATGAAGAAATCGGCGATGTGCCGGATGAGCTCGCGCAGCGGCGTGATCAGTCTCGCGAACAGCGCGATCGGCCGACACTCGGCGTTGGCAAAGGCGACGTTGTTGCGGATCGCCAGCACCTTCGGCGTGATCTCGCCGAAGAGCAGCAGGATCGGCACCATCACCAGCAGGTTGATCATCTCGTTCTCGGCGCCGAAGAGGTGGATGATCATCGCCGCCGAGATCACCGAGGCCGAGACATTGACGAATTCGTTGCCGATCAGGATGGTGACGATCAGCCGCCGCGGCTCGGCGCGCAGGCGTTCGATAAGTTCGATGCGCGGGTTTTTCGCCGCGCGCATCTGGTCAAGCTGGAACTGGCTGAGCGAGAAGAGCGAGGTCTCGGTGCTCGAGAAGAAGCCTGAAAAGGCGAGCAGGACGACAAAGACGATCAGTTCGAGCCATAAGGCCGGATCCATGGTTCACACCTTCCTCCAACAAGACGACACAGCAGGAAAACCGCCTATAGCGGCAGGGGAATTGCCCAACAGGCCGGCGGCAACCGGGCTGCCAAGCCGGCCAGCCGGACAGACCGTCTACGGCCGACTCCCGTCGGGGACGGTCAAAGCAACCTTGAAGAGGATCCGGGAACCGGCCCGAGCTTGAGCAACGACCGGCTTTTCCTGCCCCGAAGTGGGTATCCGGCAGCAGGTGGAAGAAGAGAAGCAAGCCGCACGCAGCTTCGCTGCGGCGAGGAGGGCAGACTAAAATGGCGGATCAACCCGCGAACGACATGGGTGCCGAGCATCCACCAATTTGATGCCAAAGTCAAGTGCATCGCGACGGCATGGGTGCGGGCGTGGTCGCAGAAGCCCGCCTGCGACCCTCTGCACAAAGGACGATCCGTCATCGCCGAATCGCCACCGGAGTAGCGTCCGCGAGCGCCGGGCCGGTAGGTTGCCCAGCCGCGACTTCTCGTGCCAATCGCGATGTGATCTACACGGAACGCTCGAGGGATCCATCGAGGCCGGAAAGCACCGGAGGATCCACTGCATCTTCGACTTCAGCATGCTGCGCGCCGGCGAGATCATCGTCCACCGTCACCGGATCTGATCGCTCCACGGCCAAGCAGCCCCGCCGGACGAGCAGATCCTGCGGTTGAAACCGGACGGCAGCCAACTGGTGATCGACGGAACGACCGAACCGCGCATCCATGGAAGCGCATTTCGAGCAGGACTTCGCCGGCAAGCCCTGCGATTCGGCAAAATCTCTGGATCATCCACCATCTCGAACGGATTCCGGCCCCCGGTGAGCGCTTTGAGATCGAGCGGCTCGCGGTTCGCCGCCTACTCGCGCTGCAGGATAGCCGCCGGCAACACCGTCCGCGCCATCCGCTTGGCAAAGTAGTAGATCCGCTTCTGCTTCTCGATGAGGTCGATCTCCATCGTGTACGCCGGGATGCGGTTCGGTTCCTCGGCGACCAGGCGGCGCGCCTCGTGCAGCGCCGCCGAATCGGCGATCTGGTTGATCTCCTCCTTCATTCCCGTGACCACCTGCGCCGCGCGTTGGTTGCGTTGCGCCACCGCCTGCACGGCAGCCGTGACCGCGCGCGTGATCGCCTGTTGGAAACCGTTCAAAACCCCCTGCGTCGCCTCGCTGATCTGAATCTGGTCCTTGATGCGGTCGTAGCCGAGCACCACCAGATTGGTCTCGATGATGTCGCCGATGTTCTCGAGGTTGCTCACCGCCTCCATCAACTGCAGCAACTCGCGCGTCTGTTCGTCATTGAGCTGCTGCTTGCTGATCCGGCCAAGGTAATCGATGATCCCGGCGTGCAGGATATCGACCGTATCGTCCATCTTCCGGATCTCCTCGAGCGCCACGCGGTCGCCCTTGATGATCGCCGGCATGATCCGTTGCAGCATCTGGTTGACCGTCTCGCCCATGTGCATCACTTCCATCCGCACCTGGTCGAGTGCCAGCGACGGAGTGCTCAGCAGCTCCTCCTGCAGGAAACGGGTGCGGACGATGAGCGCTTCCTCCTCGAGCGCCTTGTCGGGCACCAGCCATTCGACGAGGCGCGCGATCTGCGTCGTGAACCAGATGAAGATCAGCGTGTTGGCGATGTTGAAGAAGGTATGCGCATTGGCGATCTGGCGCGGCGTTTCGGCCGCCAGCCGCGCGGCGCCGCTGAGATCCGGGTACGCCGGCGAGATGCTGGTGACGAGATTGGCGATGAAGCCGATGAAGGGCAGCCAGATCAGCACCCCGCAGACATTGAAGAGCAGGTGAACGATCGCTGCACGGACCGCTTCGCGCGGCTTGCCGATCACCGCCAGCAGCGCCGTCGCACAGGTGCCGATGTTGGCGCCGAAAGCGAGCGCGATGCCCGCCTGCAGGCTGATGAAACCCTGGCTGGCCATGACGATGACGATGCCGGTCGAGGCCGACGACGACTGGATCAGCGCCGTGAAGGCGGTGGCGATCAGCACGCCGACGAGCGGGTTGTCCATCGACTTCATCAGGTCGAGGAAGGGCTGGAAGCTGCGCAGCGGTTCCATCGCCTCGCTCATCACGTGCATGCCGAAAAAGACCATGCCAAGGCCCATCAGCATCTCGCCATAGTGCTTGGTCTTGTCGCTCTTGGCGATGAACAGCATGGCGAAACCGACCGCGATCATCCCCAGCGCCGCCTTGGTGATCTTGAAGGCGACGATCTGCGCGGTGATCGTCGTGCCGATGTTGGCGCCCATGATGACGCCGACCGACTGCGACAGCGACATCAGGCCGGCGGAAATGAAGCCGACGACGAGCACGGTGGTGACCGACGACGACTGGATCACCGCCGTCACCAGCGCGCCGGTGCCGACGCCCATGAAACGGTTGACCGTCAGTTTGGCGAGGATCGCCTTCATCCGTTCGCCGGCAACCGCCTTCAGTCCATCCTCCATCTGCATCATGCCGAAAAGGAAGATCGCCAGGCCGCCGAGCAGCTCGACGGTCATCATCAGCCAGTCGGGATCGCTGCCGGAGGCTTCCGCCGCCAGCGCCGAGCGCGCGAGCAGCGCCGACAGCAGCGCGAATACACAGACCGCAAGCGGCAGCACGATCGGCTGCCGGCGGTAGAACTGTTCGAGATTCATTTTTCTGTCTCCTCCTGTGGTTGCCAATCAGTCTTTCACCAGCTCCTTGACGATGGTCACCGGCAGCCGCGCCAGGCTGACGACCTGCTCGGCCACCGACCCGAGCAGCAGGTGGCGCAGCCCGGTCATTCCCTTGCTGCCGAGTACCAGCAGGCCCGCCTTCTGCTTCTGCGCCACCTGCAGGATGCGCGTCACCGGAATACCCTTGACCAGCAGCAATTCGGGCTTCTGCAGCGCCTGCCGCTGCGGGTGCTTCTTGTTCGCTTCGGCGAGAAAGGCGTCGAGCATCTCGCCGGCGATGTCCTCCATCCGCGTCAGCGTCTTCTTGCGCGCCATGCGCGCGTAGTAACCCGGCATGTTCAGCGGATCGTGCACGACGTGCAGCACGACCAGGCGGACGCCGAGACCGTCGGCGAGGTCGCTGGCGAGCAGCAGCGCAGCCTCCGAATGCGCCGAGAAATCGACCGCGACGAGAATCGGACCGCGCGCGTGGCCTGAAGCCCGGGATTCACCTTGCTTGTTTTCAGCCATCTGCAGGTACTCCTCCGAAAGAATTTGTTCGACGACGCGCCCACAACCATCTGCCCGGGCCGGCGGCCGGCACGACGGAACCGGCCGGACACCCGCGCCGGCGCCCCGCCGCAGCCGGGATCGGGTGCGCAAATTGCCGATTGTGGGCAGAAGCCACAGGCTCAGCCGACAAAGATACAATAAATTCCGCGCGCATCAAGGTTTCACTGGCCAGCGGCGAGCACCGGAAAGGCCAAGGAAAACAGCAGAAAGCGGCCGAAATTGCTTGTTTCGCCGCGGCAATGCGCCTATCCTTCACGGCTGCGTGCGTCGCCCGCGGGCGAGCGGCGAAACGCGTGCGGCGGCGTCGGACACGATCCGCGGCGACCGGCGACATCCGCGAAAGTCAACGCGATTTCCTGAAGGGGGAGTGGATGGAAGGGGTGAGCATGTCCGGCGTCCTGGACAGTCTGGCTTCGCTGGACTGGGAACTGGTGATCCGCATCCTGGTGCAGTGCTGCCTGTTCTCGATGTCGGCCTTCTTTTCGGGGTCGGAGACCGCCCTGTTCTCGCTCAGCCGGATCGATCTGCAGAAACTGCGGAATTCCCGGAATCCTCATTCCGAAAGCATCCACGCGATGCTCGACGAGCCGCGGCGCCTGATCGTCTCGCTGCTCTGCGGCAACGAACTGGTGAACATCGCCGCCGCGGCCAACATGACGATGATCCTGATCAGCGCCTTCGGCGAGGCCGATGCCGGCTGGATCAACGTCGTCGTGATGGTGCCGCTGCTGCTGCTCTTCGGCGAAGTGACGCCGAAGACGATCGCGGTCAACTTCCCGGTGAAGTTCGCCACGCTGCTCTCGGCGCGCTTCCTGCCGAAATGGATCTTCATCGTCACGCCGCTGCGCAACGTCGTGCGGCTGGTCGCCGACCGCGTCACCACCTTCGTCGTCGGCGAGCACGTCAGCCGCGAAAACATCCTGAAGGCTGACGAACTGCGCACGCTGATGGCCGACAGCGAGGAGACCGGGGTCATCCAGGCGTCGGAGCGGGTGCTGATCGACAAGGTGCTCGAGGCGGCGGAAACCGACGTCGCGCGCATCATGACGCCCGGGCCGCGCATCCGCTTTCTCGACGGCGACCTGCCGGTCGACGAGCTGATCGAACGCTTCCGCGGCTATCGCCACCCGCGCGTTCCGGTCTACCGCGGCCATTGGGACAACGTCATCGGCTTCCTGCAGGCGGAGGATCTGCTGCGCCGCGTGCGCAGCGGCGGCTCGGCGCGGATCGAGCTGAAGGAGATCCTGCGGCCGGCGCATTTCGTTCCGCCGACGAAGAAGGTCGACGAGATGCTCGAGTACTTCCAGCGCTTCAACACGCGCGCCGCGGTGGTCATCGGCGAGTACGGCGAAGTACTCGGCATCGTCACCATGAAGGACGTGCTCAGTTTCATCTTCGGTGAGATCTCGGGCAAGCTGCGCGGCCAGGAGCACTTCCAGGAGGAAGACAACGACAGCTATACGGTCCCCGGCTACATGCGGCTGGCCGACCTGCGCACGCTGACCAACTTCGACATCGACGACCCACTGATGAACACCATCGGCGGCGTCACGCTGGTCCTCTTCGGGCGCCTGCCGCGGGTCGGCGAGAAGGTCTTTTATGCCGACTACGAGATCACCGTGCGCGAAGTGGTCGGCATGCGCATCACCAAGGTGCGCGTGACGCGCGGCCGCACCCCGGACGAACCGGAGGAGGCACCGGAGGAACCGGAGGAGATCGAAAGCATCGCCACCCCGCTGCCCGACGTCTCGGCCGAGGATCAGGAGCAGCAGGCGCAGGAAGAATACGAAGAGGCGGACCTGCTGCACGAAGCGCCGCCCGAAGAAGAGGAGCCGGAGCAGGAACAGCCGCCGGCCGGCGCAGCGACCACCGGCGAGGACGATGGCGCGGGCAGCGCAGCGCCGAGCGGCGCACTGCGCACAGCGGGCTAGGAAGGGAGAAGACGATGGACCTGATTCTGCAGTTGCTGGTGATCCTGATCTTCCTGCTGCTCAAGGGCTTCTTCTCGGGCTCCGAGCTGGCGATGGTCAATTCCGACAAGATCCACCTGCGCCACGAGGCGCGGATGGGGAACGCCGGTGCGAAACTGGTGCTC
>WBZM01001285.1_pt1 | contig 25731 bp, 22 predicted proteins | sample 5204271 | NCBI WGS metagenome assembly WBZM01 (sample SAMN12344346, study PRJNA552823) | activated sludge metagenome | biome: Activated sludge suspended growth; feature: Nitrification reactor; material: Wastewater; isolation source: activated sludge from nitrification reactor of wastewater... | reverse complement strand
TGGGGTGGAAGGGGCAGAAGCCGGCGTAGTTGCGCCCCGATTTGCGCAGTTGCACGCCGGCGTCCTGGACGACGTCGACGAGATCAAGCCGGCTTTTAATCTCTTGCGTTACAGTCATGTCAGCGAGCGGTCGCGCAATGCACAGGCGATTCAGCTTCGGAACCCGCCGGCCAGGACAAGGAGAGCGGCGAGTTTATGTCAGTCGCGGTTGTCGGCGAAGGGGATTATATCTCAAGTCGGGCGGATGTTCTAATCGCGACGAGGGAATGCGAGGATTATGCTACAATATGGACCTACTCTGTGAGACAGCAGATGATGGATAAGGTAGCCATGGCAGTTATCTCGATGTTCTTTGGCATCATCATTTCCATAGTATTACTTTGACAAGAACAGGCATCACCTGCCTCATATCCATGTGCGCTACCAGGAGCAGGAGGCCGTGTTGTCCATCCAGGACGGCGAGCTACTTGAGGGCCAACTGAAGCCCAACAAGATGAAGTTGGTGCAAGCATGGATGGAAATACACCGTGACGAACTGCTGGCTAACTGGGATCTGGCAATGGTGAAGCGGTGTTTCGAATCGATCCTTTGCGCTAGCGATGAGGTACGCGATGAATCCGCGAGTGAAGCACGTCAGGCCCAACGACAACTTCACTATCACCGTCACGTTTGACAATGGCGAAGTCCGCGTCTTCGACGTGAAGCCATACCTGGACTACGGTATCTTCCGCGAACTTAAGGACCTGCGCGCCTTCAACTCTGTGCGGCCATTCCTGGGCAGCGTCCAGTGGCGGAACGGCCAGGACTTTTGCCCCGACACTCTCTACGAGCAAGGCATGCTGATGCCCCAGGAGGGAGAAACGGCATCGGCCTAAAGAGCTTGTTGCCGCACTGCCTCACCCGCCAGGGCCAGATGCGGGCCGCGGCTGTCTGATGCAGGGCCATCGCGCGTAGAACGATGGCTTCGTCTACTGGCAGAATCCGGTTAAACAACCGACGGTAGGTTTCCAGCATTCCCTCGTATTCGGCTGCCTGCCCCCTGGCGGCAAACCGGCACCATTCTCCACTTAGTTCAAACTCCAGCCGCATCCCCGGCTCCAGTTGAAGCTCGCGAACAACGATTGCCAGAATGGTGATCTGATTCTTGCCGGTAATAGTTGCCTGGATAATCACATCGCGTCTCCTTGAATGATATGGTAAGTCAAGGACAGAAGAAGTGTCAAAGAATCGACTGCGTGACTGCGCGGAAGCCGGGTTTCTCTGTTAGACGCTGGGTTTCCAGGATCGCCAGTTCTGGGGGTAGAATAGAACGATGCACAACGATTTCAGCCTCCTGGCCACCATTACGATGGCAGTGTTGTTCGCCTTCCTGTGCGGCTTCGCGGCCCGCAAGCTGCGCCTGCCGTCGCTCGTCGGCTATCTCATTGCCGGGCTGCTCATCAGCCCCTTCACCCCTGGCTTCGTCGGCGACGTCAGCGCCGCCAGCCAGTTGGCCGAGGTCGGCGTCATCTTCATGATGTTCGGCGTCGGCCTCCACTTCTCGCTGAGCGACCTGTGGAACGTCCGCCAGATCGCCATCCCCGGCGCGATCCTGCAAACGCTGCTGTCCACGCTCATCGGTCTGGCCCTTGGCCAACTGTGGGGCTGGACGTTTGAGGCCGGGCTGGTGCTGGGCCTGTCGATCTCCGTGGCCAGCACGGTGGTGTTGCTGCGCGGCCTGACCGATCACGGCCTGGTCAGCACGCCCCACGGCCGCGTGGCCATCGGCTGGCTCGTCTTCGAAGACCTGGCCACGATCGTCATCCTCGTGCTCATGCCCGTGCTGGTGGGCGGCAGCAGCAACCCGCTGGTCAGCGTCGGCGTGGCGCTGCTGAAGACGGCCGTATTTGCGGTCATCATGCTGGTGATCGGCACGCGCGTGCTGTCGTGGCTGCTGACACAAATCGCCTACACTCGCTCGCGCGAGCTGTTCATCCTGGCCGTCGTGGCCATGGCCCTGGGCACGTCCTTCGCCGCCTTCGAGCTATTCGGCGTGTCGCTGGCGCTGGGGGCATTCCTGGCCGGCGTGGTCATCGGCGAGTCGGACGTCCACCACCAGGTCAACGCCGAGGCCGTGCCGTTCCGCGACTTCTTCTCGGTGCTGTTCTTCGTCTCCGTGGGCATGCTGGTCGATCCGGCGGTGGTGATGGCCAACATCGGCAAGGTCGTGGTTCTGTCGCTGCTGGTCGTCGCCGGCAAGGCGGTGATCACGCTGCTGCTGGGTTTCATTCTGCCCTCGTCGGCGCGGACGACGATCGTCGTCGCCGCCGGTCTCAGCCAGATCGGCGAGTTCTCGTTCATCGTCGGGCAGTCCGGCGTGGGGCTAGGGTTTCTCGACGGCGATCAGTACGGGCTGATCCTGGCCGCGGCGGTCGTCTCCATCGTCGTGAACCCGCTGATGTTCGCCCTTATCCCTGGCGCGGAGCGGGTGCTGCGGCGCACGCCGAGGCTATGGCGGTGGATGGATCGCGGCGGGCCGACGCCGGAGCCGTTCCGCGAGGAGATTGCGGGGCACGTGGTCATCATCGGCTACGGCCGCGTCGGCAGCCACATCGGCAGCGTGCTCCAACAGCTGGGCCTGCCCTTCCTGGTGGTCGAGCAGAACATGGCCCACGCCAACGAGATTCAGGGCCGGGGCATCAAGACGCTATTCGGCGACGCGGCCAACTCCGAGATTCTACTCCACACCGGGCTGGGTCACGCCCGCGCCCTGGTCATCACCGTGCCCAACGAGACGACGACAGAGCTGATCGTCGCCGCGGCCCATGCCATCGCCCCGACGCTGCCCATCATCGCCCGCGCGGCCACGGCCGACCGCCTCAGCCACCTCTACCGCCTCGGCGCGCGCCACGCCATCAACCCGGAGATGGAGGGCGGGTTGGAGATGCTGCGCTACACGCTCCTGTCGCTGGGGCACGGCAGCAACCGCATCCAGCCCTACCTGGACGCGGTGCGCACGGAGACGTATGAGGGCCTGCTGCCGGAGGAGGGGGGCTACCCGGTGCTCGACCAACTGCTCAACGCGACGCGCGGCGTCGAAATCGGCTGGGAACTGCTCAATCCCGGCAGCCCGGTCATCGGCCATACCCTGGCCGAGGCGGGCATCCGCTCGCGAGTGGGCGCGTCGGTCGTGGCCGTCCTGCGCGGCGGCGAGGTCATCACCAACCCCAACATGCGCTTCGTGTTCCAGCAAGATGACCTGGTGGGGATGATTGGCAGTAGCGGGCAGTTGGCGGAGGCGTGTTTTATCCTCAATTCGCCGGGGGAGTAGATGGCGTTGAGTTCCTCCCAGACACCTTCGGCAATGTGAAGCTGGCCGTAGAGGCGATTCATTAAGTCTAGCTTGCCAATGGCACCCAGACTGGTCAAGGGAGACGTATTGCTGACAACCATCACAGCCGGCCCATGTCGCGGAGTGTCTACACATCCTCCAGCAGGTCTTCCGTGCCGTAATGGGGAGAGATATCGCGGGAAGCCAACAACTGGCGGAACTGCCACAGCGACAGCCCAGCCAACTCGCGTGCCTTACCCGACGACAGACGGCCGCTGGCATAGAGCCATACCGCCAACTCGGTCTTGAGTTCAGCAACACTCAAACGCGCCGAGTCGAGCACGTCTTCGGGGATATCGATCAAGACAGCCATAGTGGCACTATAGCGGATGCCGAAAGTGGTGTCAATTGGGGCGTATCCGCGTCGTCTGCGCTTCCTCCCTAAAACCCCTCCAACCCCGACAAATCCGCCACCCCGGCCGCCAACCCCGCCACCCGCTGCAACAGCGCCAGCCGGTTCTCGCGCACGGCCGGGTCTTCGTCCATGATCAGCACGGCCTCGAACAGGCGAGTGATGGCCGGCTCCAACCGGCGCAGGGCAGCGACGAAGGTCGCCACGCGCCCATCCTTCTCCGCCTCGGCGGCCAGCAGGGCGTCCAGCAAAGCCCGCTCCTCGGCCACGGCCAGCTCGTCGGGCCGCAGCGGGTACGTCTCCGGCAGCGATCGGGTGATGCGCACGCAGCGGGCATAGGCGTTGAGCAGCGCCGGCCAGTCGGGCGACCGTGTGGCCTCGGCCAGCGCTGACGCGGCCAGCCCGGCGGCGCTGGGGTCTTGGGCGTTCTCGGCGACGACGGCTTTGACGACGCTGGCCGGGTAGCCCGCCTCGCGCAGCACGCCCTCCAGCCGCCCGGCGATGAAAGCCAGCGCCTCGGCGCGGGGCTTGTCGCCCCAGGCCACGGGCAGCAGCGCCCCGGCGGCGTCCAGCCCGGCGCGCAGGTCGAAGCGCTGCTGGTGGGCGGTCAGGTTCTCGATCAGTTGCAGCGCGGCGCGGCGCAGGCCGAACGGGTCGTTGGAGCCTTTCGGCCCCAGCCCGGCGGCGAACAGCCCGGCCAGGCTATCCAGCCGGTCGGCCACGGCCAGGGCCAGCGCCGGGCGGGTGCTGCTGACGGCGTCGTACTGCTCGGCGATGGCCGTGGCCACCCCGGCCGATTCGCCACCGCGCAGAGCGTAGTGGCCGCCCATCTTGCCCTGCAGGCTGGTCATCTCAATGACCATGCTGGTGGCCAGGTCGGCCTTGGCCAACGCGGCGGCGCGGTCGGCCGTGGCCCGCTCGGCGTCGTTCAGACCCAACATCTCCGCCACAACCGGCACGAGCTGCTCCAGCCGGCGCGTCTTGTCCAGCATGGAGCCGAGGGCCGTCTGGAAGGTCAGCTTGCCCAGCGCGGGCACGAACTCGGCCAGGCCGCGCTTGATGTCCTTGTCGTAGAAGAAGGCCGCGTCGGCGAAACGGGCGCGGATGACGTGCTCGTTGCCGTCGCGAACGATGTCGAGGTGCTCGGCGTCGCCGTTGCGGACGGCGACGAAGTGGGGCAGCAGCCGCTCACCCTGATAGATGGGGAAGTAGCGCTGGTGCTTGCGCATGACGGCCACCAGCGCCATCGGCGGCAGGGCCAGGAAGCGCTCCTCGAAAGAGCCAAGCAGGGGCGTCGGCCGCTCCACCAGGTTGGTCACTTCGTCCAGCAGGGCGGGGTCGGCCGGGATGCTGCCGTGGACGGAGCGGGCCAGCGCCTCGGCCCCCGCGGCGATGGCCGCGCGGCGGTCGTCGCTGTCGAGGACAATGGTCGCCTCGGCCAGGGCGGGCAGGTAGGCGTCGGCGTCGGGCACGACGATTGCCGGCGAGCCAAAGGGGCGCAGGCCGTAGGTGACGCGGTCGCTGACCACGCCGGCGTAGGTGAAAGGCACGAGCGCCGGGCCATGCAGGGCCAGCAGCCAGCGCAGCGGCCGGCTGTAGCTGACGTTGGTGGCGTTCCAGCGCATCGACTTCTCGAACTTGATTCCGGCGATGAGGTCGGGCAGGCGCTCGGCCAGCGCCTCCAGCGACGGCCGGCCCGCCTCGCGCACGACGGCCGATACGTAGCGCTTGCCGCCTTCCTCGACGACGGTCAGGTCATCGACCGACAGGCCGCGGCTGCGGGCGAAGCCGGCGGCGGCCTGGGTGGGCTGGCCGTTGGCATCGAAGGCGCGGTCGGCCGGCGGCCCCTTGACGGCCGATTCGACGTCGGCCGAGCGCGCGGCCAGCCCCTCGACAATCACCGCCAGCCGGCGCGGCGTGCCCTGGACGCGGATCGGCCCGTGGGCCAGCCGGGCGGCGTCGAGCAGGGCGGGCACGGCGGCGCGCAGCTGCTCCAGGGCGCTGGTCAGGTCGCCGTGGGGCAGTTCCTCGCTGCCGATCTCCAGGACGAAGGTGTCGCCGTCGGCCGGGGAAAGGGTTCCAGGTTCCAGGCTCCAGGTTCCAGGGGCGGAATCTTCTTGCCTGGCCTCTGGCCCCTGGTCCCTGGCCCCTTTTTCGGCCAGCGGGTACTCCAGCTGCTGTCGCTGTTCGACGTAGGCGGTGGAGACCCTGTGGGCCACACGGCGCATGCGGCCGAAGTAGGCCGCCCGCTCGGTGACGCCGATCGCTCCGCGCGTGTCGAGGACGTTGAACAACTGCGAGCACTTCAGGTTGTAGTCGTGGGCCGGGGCGACGAGGCCGGCATCGAGGCAGCGCAGGGCCTCGCGCTCATAGGTGTCGTAGATGTTCTTCAGCGCGTCCACGTCGGCCACATCGAAGTAGTACTGGCAATGCTCGATCTCGGCTTGCAGCAGCGCGTCGCCATAGCTCACGCCCGCGCCATAGGCCATCTCCCAGACGCTGTTCTTGCCCTGCAGCGCCAGGGCGATGCGGTCGAGGCCGTAGGTGATCTCCACGGAGACGGGGTTCAGGTCCAGCCCGCCCGCCTGCTGGAAGTAGGTGTATTGGGTGATCTCCTGGCCATCGAGCCAGACCTCCCAGCCCAGCCCCCACGCGCCGAGGGCGGGCGACTGCCAGTTATCCTCGACGAAGCGGATGTCGTGTTCCCGCTGGCTGATGCCGATGGCCGCCAGGCTGTTCAGGTACAGCTCGATGGGGTTGCCGGGGTCGGGCTTGAGGATGACTTGCAGCTGGTAGTGCTGCTGCATGCGGTTGGGGTTCTCGCCGAAGCGGCCGTCGTCGGGGCGGATGCTCGGCTCGATGTAGGCCACGTTCCACGGCTCCGGGCCGAGGACGCGCAGGATGGTGGCCGGGTTCATCGTGCCCGCGCCGACCTGCACGTTGTAGGGCTGCCAGATGAGGCAGCCCTGGGCCTGCCAGTAGTCCAGCAGGCGGAGGATCATTTGTTGGAAGTTGAGGGGGGTGGTTGTCATAGGGATTAGGGGCGAGTCGTCAGTAGGTCAGTAAGGCAGCAGGTCAAGTGGTCGGTCGCCGGCGGTTGGCCGTTGGGCGCAAGCCCTTACTCCTCGGCCGCGGCCAACAACTCCGCTTCGCGGCGCAGGCGGTGGAGAAAGTCCACCGACTTCAGTTCGCGCTCCAGGATGTGGGTCAGGTAGGCATAGAGGACGCGCTCGATCTCGTGCAGCACGGCCGGCTGCAAGCGCAACTGGCTGACCCCGGCCCACGGCCGCGTCTGCAAATAGCGCATGACCTTGACGGCCACGGCCGAGACGGGCACGGCGCGCGGGTCGGTGGGGCCACAGGCGGGGCAGAGCAGGCCGCCCAGATCGGGGCTGAAGAACTGGTCTTGCTCGCTGATCGGCTCGCCGCAGGCGACGCAGTTGAACAGGCGCGGCTGGAAACCGGTCAGCGACAGCAGCCGCAGTTCGTAGAAGCGGGCCAGTAGCAGCGGCTCGTCGGTGGTCGTCAGCGTCGCCAGGGCCAGGGCCAGCAGGTCGTAGATGTCGCGGTGGGGGTCTTCGTCGACGGTGAAGCGGTCGAGCAGTTCCACGGCGTAGCTGGCGTAGGTGGCCCGTACGAGGCTGGCGCGCAGCGGGGCGTAGGTTTCCACCGTCTCGGCCTGGGTGATGATGTCGAGGTCGCGCCCTTCGGCGACGAGGAACTTGCTGCGCATGAACAGCTCGACGTGGCCGGTCTTGCGGCTCTGGGGCTTGCGGGCGCCCTTGGCGATGGCGCGCATCTTGCCGCGTTCGGGGCTGAAGAGGGTCAGCAGCCGGTCAGCCTCGCCGAAGTCGCTGCGGCGGATGACGATGGCCTCGGTGCGGTAAGTGCGTTCGCGTGGCATGAGAGGGATTTTACCTCAAAACGGGCCGGTGGTCGCGGCGGCGTTGGGGTGGCCACACGCACGGCCGCCGGGGCACTACTCTACCTCGCCGGCACGGGCAACGACAGCCACGGCGTGTTGAGGAACCCCGCCGCCGGGTCGGTGCGGTACATGGCCACGCGCACGGCCACCGGGGCGCGGCCGGCCGGCACGGGCAGCAGGTAGCTGTCGCGAACGATCTCCCCCGGCCGCCAGCGCGTCGTTGGATACCAGCCATCGACCGGGTGGGCGTGGTCGGCCTGGGTCAGGATGTCGGCCGGGCCGGCCGGCGGATCGACGGCCACCAGGTGGACGGCGGTGCTGTAGTCGGCGGCGATGGCCGCCGTCGCCTGCCAGTAGACCGTCAGCAGCAGCGCCGCGTCGCCCGCCCACGCCAGTTGGTAGCCGCGAATGACCGCGCCGTTGCCCAGATCGAAGTCAACCGGGATGATGCTCGAACTGACCAGCAGCGCCGCCTCGTCGACGATGGGCGACGGGCTGACTTCGACCACGCCCGGCGCGGCCGAGGCCAGGTAGAGCGGGCCGAGGCGCTCCTCGAAGTAGCTCAGGGGGAAGATGCGCAACGTCTGGTCGGGCAGCAGCAGGCGCTGGCCGCGGTCGATGATCTCCCGGGGCCGGGCGTTGTGGTCAACGAGGTTCAGCCCCGCCAGCCGGTCGCCGAAGCGCTGCTCATAGGTCAGCGTCCAGTAGTCTGTGCCCCAGGGCACGAGGACGGTCGCCGGCCGCGCCGGGTCGGGCACGACGCGATCGACGGATTCAACGACGGCCTGAGAGGCATCGTCGCGGGTGACGGAGAGGATGAACGGCCGCGTCGCCCAGGCCCGGTAGCCCAGGGCCAGAGCCAGCAGAGCCGCCGCCGCCACGGCCAGGATCGGCCGGAATGGTGCGCGCTCGCTCGTGCTCGGGCGGGTTGCCAACCCGCCCCACAACCAGTTCAGCGCCAGGGCCAGCCCCACCCCCGCCAGCAACACCACCGGCAGCTTGGCCGCCAGTTGCCCGTCGGTCACCCGGTTGCGCCAGATGAGGACGGTGACAAGGAAGTTGGGCAGCCAGGCGAGGGTGAGGGCGAGGCCGATGGATAGGCGACGGCCGACGGCCGACCGCTGACCGCCGCCAGCAGCCTCCGACAGCGGTCGGCCGTCGGCGGCCGGCGGTCGTTCCGGCTGCGGTCGGCCGCCGGCGGCCGGCGGTCGGTTGAGCCACAACCCCGCCAGCCCCGTCGCCAGCACGCCCAGCCACAGATCGTCGTTCAGAATCGCCAGCGTCGTCCGCAGCCGGGCCAGCCAATCGGTCTGCAAGTCGAAAACGCGGTCGGCGCGGTTGTCGAAGAACAGCGTCCAGAAGCCGTCCCACGTGCCCGGCGCGCCGAAGACCCAATCGGCCCCCATGCGCACGCGCAGGGGCAGGTAGAGGTAGGTCAGCGGGGCCAGCAGGGCGATGCCGACCACCAGCAGCAGCGTCCGCCAGCCCATGCGGAAGATGTCCAGCAGGTGGGGCCAGACGAGCAGCAGCACCGCCGGGGCGATGAGGACGAGCGAGCGCTGATGGACGACGCCCTGGCTGAAGATAAACGTCAGCCACAGCAGATCGGCGCGCGCGCCGGAGCGGCCGAAGCGCAGGGCGAAGAGCAGCGTCGCCAGCGTCAGGGCCATTGTCGCCGTGTGTAGTTCGCCGATGGAGGCGTCCATCCACACCGAGGTGGCGACGGCCGCGGCCAGCGCCCCCAGCACGGCAAACGGCCCGGCCGCGCCCAACTCCATCGCCAGCACGACCAGCAGGGCCACCGTCGCCAGCCCCCAGACGAGGGAATAGAGCGAGACGGCCGCCGCCGGCGAGACGCCAACCAGGCGCACGACGCTGACGAACAGCGAGCCGAGGGCCGTCCACTGCGGGTAGCCGCTGTGATGGATGGTGCCCCAGCGCGGCAGGGCGTTCTGGTGCTCGCCCACGTCGGTGACGTAGGGGTGGCCGCCGCCGTTGATGATCGTCTGGACGGTGGAGAGGTAGAGCACCGCAGCCACGGTGACGGCGAGGATGACCCAGAGGGTGCGGCGGGGGGTGGTCATGGGGTGGAGTGTAGCCCGTTGTAGGGCGGGTTGGCAACCCGCCTCTTGGCCGGCGGAGATGGAAGAGGCGGGTTGCCAACCCGCGCTACAGGGCTGGCGGAGATGCAAGAGGCGGGTTGCCAACCCGCGCTACAGGGCCGGCGGAGATAGAAGAGGTGGGTTGCCAACCCGCGCTACAGGGCCGGCGGAGATGGAAGAGGCGGGTTGCCAACCCGCCCTACAGGGCCGGTAGGGTGATTGTGAATGTGCTGCCCTGCCCCGCCCCGCCGCTGGCCACGGCCACACTGCCGCCGTGGGCCTCGATGATGGCCTTGACGATGGCCAGGCCCAGCCCGGCCCCGCCGCTCTCGCGGTCGCGGGCGTCGTCGGTGCGGTAGAAGCGGTCAAAGACGCGCGGCAGGTGCTCGGCGGCGATGCCCGTGCCGCTGTCCTGCACCGTCACTGTCGCCGCGCCGGCCACCTGTTCGACCGACAGCAGGATGCGGCCGCCGGACGAGCTATGGCGCAGCGCGTTCCAGAGCAGGTTTTGCAGCGTCTGGCGCAACCGCGCCCGGTCGGCCTGGACGGTCGGCGGCCGGCCGAGCAGTTCCACGCGCAACTCAATCCGTTCCGACGCCGCCAACGGCCGGAACGCCTCGGCCGCTTCCTTGATCAGCACGCCCAGCTCGACCGGCTCCAAATCCATCGGCAGCCGGCGCGCCTCGGCCAGCGACAACTCGTGCAGATCGTTGACCAGCGCGGTCAGGTGATCGGTCTGCTCCAGCAGGCGGCCGACTTCCGCCTGTTCCAGCGGATAGACGCCGTCGAGCATGGCCATCAGGTTGCCGCGCAAGACGTGGAGCGGGTTGCGCAGCTCGTGGGAGACGTCGGCCAGCAGTTGCCGGCGCAGCGCCTCGCTTTGTTCGAGTTGCCTGGCCATGTCGTTGAACGACTCGGCGACGGTGCGCATCTCGTCGCTGCCACGGACGGGCACGCGATGCGCCAGATTCTGCTGGGCGATGGCCTGCGCGCCTGTGGTCAGGTCCTGCAAAGGGGCCAGAAGCATCCGGCTGAGGACGATGCCGGCCAGCGCGCCAATGACGGCCACCATCAGCAGCCCGCGGGTGATGACGGCGATGGCTGCCGCCTGGATACGTGTTTGCAACTCCGCCCACAGATCCGGCGGCAACGCCTGCTGCAACTCTGTCAGAGCGGGGTCGGCCGTCATGCCGGTCAGGTGCGGCATCAGCGCCGGCCCCACGAGCAGGGGAATGATGATGACCGCCAGCAGGACGCCGATGATGACCAGGGCAAAGCGCACCCATAGCCGATTCACGTCGCCGGCTCCTCGGCCAGCCGGTAGCCGATGCCGTAGACGGTCTGGATGTAGGTGGGGTTGGCCGGATCAGGCTCGATCTTGTGGCGCAGGTTGCGTATATGGCTGTCGAGCGTGCGCTCCACGCCTTCAAAGTCCAGCCCCAGACCCAACCGCGTCAATTCGACCCGCGTCAGGACATAGCCGGCCCGCTCCATCAGCACCTGGAGCAGGGCGAACTCGGTTGGCGTCAGCTCGACGGGGCGGCCGCCGACGCGCACATCGCGCCGCCGTACGTCCATCTCCAGTTCGCCGACGCGCAGCGCCTGCTGTGGGGCCACTACCGGCTGGCGCAGCCGCGCCCCCACGCGGGCGACGACCTCGCGCGGGTTATACGGCTTGGTCACGTAGTCGTCGGCGCCCAACTCCAGGCCGACGATCTTATCGGTGTCGTCCACGCGCGCGGTCAGCATGATGATCGGGATGTGGGCCAGGGCCGGGTCGGCGCGCACCAGCCGGGTGATGTCCCAGCCGTCCAGGCCGGGCAGCATCAAATCGAGCAGCACCAGATCGGGCTGTTCGCGGCGCAGCATGTGGACGGCCGTGGGGCCGTCGTGGGCCGCCAGCGTCTCATAGCCCGCCTGCTTCAGATAGGCGCTGATCAGGCGCACCACCTCGCGATCATCATCTACGACCAATATGCGGCGCATCGGTTAGCCACTGATTATGATGAATATCTCGGACAATGCCCACCCGGTGACTGCGACCCGACCTGACAGATGGGCCGCCCACCTGTCGGGTCTACTCGTAGCGCAGGGCCTCGATCGGCTTCAGACTGGCCGCGCGCCAGGCCGGGTAGATGCCAAAGACCATGCCCACGGCCGTGGCGAAGCCCACCGCCAGCCCGACCGTGCCCACGTCCAGCGCCGTCGCCAGGTTCAGCGCGCGGCCGGCGGCCGTCGAGATGAGCCAACCCAGCAGGATGCCCACCAGCCCGCCGATGAGGCTGAGCACGACTGACTCCAGCAAGAACTGGGTCAGGATGTCGCGGCGCAGCGCCCCGACGGCCTTGCGAATGCCGATCTCGCGCGTCCGCTCCGTGACCGACACGAGCATGATGTTCATGATGCCGATGCCGCCGACGAGCAGGGAGATGCCGGCGATGGCTCCCAGAAAGGCCGTCAGCAGGCCGGTGATCTGGCTGAAGGTGTCCAGCAGCGACGTTTGGCTCACCAGGCTGAAGTCGTCCTCGGACGCATAGGCTATGCCGTGTTCGTCGCGCAGCACCTTGGTGATCTGCTCCAGCGCCGCCTCGGTCTGCTCGACCGACGCGGCCGACGCGGTGATCGACGACACGGCCTTTTCGCCGCGCCGCGTGCGGCCAGACGACAGACGACTCAGCGCGGTGGTAACGGGCATAAACACGCTGTCATCGGAGCTATTGAAGGCGCTGCCGGAGCTTTCCAGCACGCCGACGACCTCATAGGCCGCGCCGTTGATGCGGACATCCTGGCCGACCGGATAACTGTCGGGAAACAGGCTTTCGGCAATGCCCGAACCCAGCACCACCACGCGCGCCGCGGTGTCCTGGTCGTTGCGGGTCAACCCGTCGCCGGCCTGGAAGCTGTCGATGTTGTTGACCGTGAAATAGTTATTGGTCACGCCGATGACCGACGTGCGGCTGCTGTTGCCGCCGGCCGTCACCGGTTGCACACTCTGCAGCGAGGCCGACACCTCGGCCAGGGCCGGGGCGCGCAGCGGATCGGACAGCGCCGCGACATCCGACATGCTCAGCGACGGATAGCCGTCGCTGTTGTCCGTGTCGGTGCTGATGAAGATGAGATTGGTGCCGATGGACGTGATCTGTGAGCCGATCGACTCGCTGACGCCGTTACCGATGGACAGCAGGGCAATGACCGCGCCGACGCCGATGATGACGCCGAGCATCGTCAGGGCGGCACGCAGCTTGTTGGCCCGCAGGCTGTCCAGAGCCGTGATAAAACTTTCGGCTAGATTCATTGTGTTTCACCGACTCCTGCCGCTTGTGTGACCAGCCTGTGGATCTTCGGGTGAATCTGGGCATCGACGGCCTCATCGACCACCACGCCGTCACGGATCCAGATCGTGCGCTGGGCCTGCGTCGCCACTTCGGGGTCATGGGTGATCATCACCACCGTAATGCCCTGTTCGTTCAACTCCTGAAACAGCGCCAGGATTTCCTCGCCGGTGTGGGTGTCCAGTGCGCCGGTCGGTTCGTCGGCCAGGATGATGTTGGGCTGGGCCACGAGGGCGCGGGCGATGGCCACGCGCTGTTGCTGGCCGCCGGACAGCTCGTCCGGTTTATGGTCCAGCCGGTCGGCCAGCCCCACGCGCCCCAGCGCCTCCGTGGCCCGCTGGCTGCGTTCGGCCCGGCTCATGCCACCATACATCAGCGGCAGGGCCACCTGTTTGAGCGCCGGCGTCCGGGCCAGCAGATTGAACTGCTGGAAGACGAAGCCGATATTGCCGTTACGGATGTGGGCCTGCTCGTCGTCTGTTAGCTGGCTGACATCCTTGCCGCCCAGGATATACGTGCCGCTATCGGGCGTGTCCAGGCAGCCGATGATGTTCATCAGCGTGCTCTTGCCGGAGCCGGACGGCCCCATGATGGCGACGAACTCGCCCTCATTGATCTGCAGATCGACCCCGCGCAGGGCATGGACGACTGTCTCGCCCATCGTGTAGCTTTTGGTGATGTTATTCATCGTGATCATACTTGTCGCTCCTAATTGCCGCCGCCAAAGGGGCCGCCATTCCCGCCCGGCCGCTCGTCGCCCCCCTGGCGGCGATCGGGCGGGCCGTCAAAGGTCTGCACCGGTAGCGCGTTGCCGACGACCACCACGTCGCCCGCCGCCAGGCCGCTCTTGATCTCCGTGTGGCGGCCGTCGCGCAGGCCGATGGTCACCGGCACCGTCTCCAGCACCTCCTGCCCATCGGCCCCGGTCGTGACCCGCACCACCGAGTAGACGCCACGGCTGCGGTCGGCCTGAATCGCCGCGTTGGGCAGCAACAGGACGTTCTCCAATGTCTCGGCCGACAACCGGGCGTTGGCGGTCATGCCGACGCGCACCGGCCGAGAGGTATGGCCGATGGTCAGATAGGTGCGGAAGGTGACCAGGTCGCTGCCCGCCGTCGCGCGCGGCAGGATGGCCGCCACCTCGGCGGGAATGTCGTCGTCGGGCCATGTCTCCAGCGCGATGCTGGCCGTCTGCCCCGGCTGAACCTGGGCGATATCGACCTCATCCACATCCAGCACCACTTCCAGCGTCGTCGGGTCGAACAGCTCGACCAGCACGCCGCCGGCCGTCTCGCCGGGCTGGGCATTGACGGCCGTCACGACGCCGTCGAACGGCGCGGTCAGCGTGGCGTCGGCCAGGCTGCGCTCGGCGCGTTGCAGATGGATGTGCGCCTTCTCCACAGCCACTTCGGCCTGGACGCGCTGGGCGTCCGACGGGCCGTTCAGCAGCTGCTCCAGCCGCAGCCGGGCCTGGGCCAGCGTCGCTTCGGCCGCGGCCACCTGCGACGCCGTCGGGCCGGTCTGCAACAGGTCGAGTTGGGCCTGGGCCGCGTCGCGCTGGGCGACGGCCGCGGCGACGGCCGCCTGCGACGAGGCCACGCTGCTGGGGTTGCCGTTGACCAGGTCGTCATAGGCTTTTTGGGCCGCGGCCAGATCGGCGTTGGCCTGCTGGGCGCGGACGCGGGCCGCGAACTCCATGTCGGCCAGCGTTTCGGCGCTCAGGAACTGGTTCGGCTCCGTCACCAGGATGGTGCTGTGCTGCTCGGCGGCCGATGTCGCCGCCTGTTGGGCCAGACCCAGCTCCAGCTGGGCGGCACGGATGGCGGCATCGTCGGCCCCGGCCGTGGCGCTGTTGAGGCGGGCCGACGCCGCGGCCAGGTCGGCCTGGGCGGCGCGAAGGTCGGCCTTGGCCGCGGCCAACTCGTCCTCGCCGGGGCCGTCGGTCAGGTCATCGCTGGCGGCCTGGGCGCTGGCCACGTTGGCCTCGGCCGCGGCCAACTCATTGGCCGTGGCCGGGGCGGTCAGCGTGGCCAGATTGGCCTCCTGGGCGGCCAAAGCCTGGCGCGCCGACTCGACCGTGCGCGCCAGAGGCGTGGTGTCCAGCCGCACCAGCGGATCGCCGGCGCGGACCGTGTCGCCCACGCGCACAAGCACCTCGTCGATCGTCCCGCCGCTCATCATGGCCAGGGCGGCCCGGCGCTGGGCGACCACTTCGCCCGCGGCCGTGGCCTCATTGGCCAGGTCGCCCACGAACGCCTCAACCCGCTCGCCGGTCGTTTGGTCTTGGGTCTGGGTGCCGCCGGGCGAGCGCGTGAGCAGGGACATAGCCACCAGCGCCAGCACAAGGACAGCCACGCCGCCCAGAATCCACACCTTTCGTTTCTGCCAGAACTCTTTCATCGTCATTTCCTATGGCTCTTATTGGCGCGTCCGGCCGCCCTGGAACGGGTTCATCACGCCGGAATCCTGGGCTGCGTTGCCGAGGGATAGTTGGTCGCCGGCCGACAGGCCGCTGGTGATCTCGGTATAACGGCTGTCGCGCAGGCCGATGGTGACCGTCACTTGCTCGACGGTCTGGCCGTTAATACGGTAGACGCTATAGGCACCGTTGGTGCGGTCTACCTGGATGGCCGCGTTGGGGACGAGCAGCACATCCTGCTTCTCGGCCGTGACCAGGTCGGCATTGACGGTCATTCCCGCCCGCAAAGGCAGAGCCGTGTCCCCCAGACGCAGACGGACGTCATAGGTAACCAGCCCATTGGCGTTGGTTGTGGCCGCCGAAGCGATCGACGAGACTTCGGCCGGAAGTTCGACGTCGGGGTAGCTGTCCAGGGTGACGCTGGCCGGCTGGCCGGCGGCCAGACTACCAACGTCGATCTCGTCGACCTGCAAGATGGCCTCCAGGCTGCCCAGGTCGATCACCTCGACCACCGGGCCGGAGGCGATCTCGCCCGGCTGGACATTCACGGCGGCCACCACGGCATCAAACGGCGCGGTCACGGTCGCCTCGGCCAGGGCGGCTTCGGCGTTGGCCAGACTCAGACGGGCCTGGGCCAACGACGCTTCGGCGGCGTCGATCTGCGCCTGGGTTGGGCCGTCGCGCAGCGTCGCCAACGAGGCTTGGGCGTCCGCCAGTTGGGCTTCGGATGAGGCCAGCTGCGACGCCGACGGCCCGGCCACCTGCCGGTCATACTCCGCCCGCGCGCTCTCCAGACGAGCGGCGGCGGCGTTGACGCTGCTCTGGGCGGCGGCCGTGTCAGCGCCGCCGCGCAGGTTGTCCAGCCGGGCCTGGGCCGCGGCGACCGCCTGCTGGGCCGCGCGCAACTGCTGGTCCGTGGCGGCGTTGGTCAAATCTTCGTTCGCCTCCTGGGCGCTGTTGAGTTGCAATTGGGCCGCGGCCAGCGCCGCCTCGGCCGAACGGATGTCGGCCTCGGTGACGGTGTTTTGTGAACGGACCAGTTCGGCCTGGGCCGAGGCCAGCGACGACTGCGCGCTGCGCACGCTGGTCTCCAGGGAGGCCAATTGGGCCGCGGTCGGGCCGGCCAGCAGGTCGTCGCGCTGGGCCTGGGCATTGGCCACGGCCGCTTCGGCGGCGGCCAATGCGGCCGCGCTCGGTTCCGCCAGCAGGTCGGCCAACGACGCCTCGGCCTGGCGCACATCCAGCGCGGCCGATTGGCGGCCCAATTCCAGTTCGGCCGTGTCCAGCGCCAGCAACGGCGCGCCGGCGGCAACGGCCTGGCCGGGGCGCACCATCACCTCGGCCACCCGGCCGGTTGAGGGCGTGTTGAGCACGGCGGCGCGCGCCGGGACGAGCGAGCCGCTGGCCGTGGCATTGGCCTCCAGGTCGCCGATAAACGCCTTGGCCGTGTCGTTGGCCGCTTGTTGGGCGGTATCGCCCGGGTTCGACGCGCAGCCGGCCAGCGCCAGCACGCCGGCCAGCGCCATGAATAGAAGCACCAGACGGCCGAAGGGTCGTCCGAGATGTCGGTTACGTTGAATCATGATCTTTCCTCATTGTACGCATGAGATCAGGCTCTATTCTAGAGGATGCTTTTGCAGAAGTTGTGCAGGCGGCAATGAATTGGGCCGCACCCGGCCCGCGCCCCAGGGCTTTTCCAAAGTCACCTCAGACGCACCGACCTGACAGATGCGCGGCCAGCGACCACTTGGCTGCCATTCATGCCTCGGCTACACTCTCTTGACGTTCGTTGGGCGGCCAGTGTGGCCGTCCGCGCGTGGGCTATGTCTGCCACAACCGTCACCTTCTACGAGCAGGTCTACGCCGTCATCCAGCGCATCCCCCGCGGCCGGGTGACCAGCTATGGGCGCATCGCCGCGATGCTAGGCCGGCCCAATGCCGCCCGCGCCGTCGGCTACGCGCTGCAGGCCGCCGGCCGCCGGCGTGGCGCAGCGCGTCACCGCGCCCTGCCCTGGCACCGTGTCGTCAACAGTGCCGGCCGCATCAGCCTGCCCAATATGCGCGGTGGGGCCGACCGGCAGGCCGAACTGCTGCGCGCCGAGGGCGTCGTCGTCGGCGATGACCTGCGCCTTGACCTGAACGTCTATCTCTGGGAAGGACTGCACCCGCTGGAGATCGACGACATCCTCTCCGGCCGCGACGAGGCGGGGGGATAGGGGCCGGGTCGATGCAGAGAATCGCCCTACGCTTATGCGCGCGGGGGCAAGCCGCGCTACAATCCTCTCCGTCGTGAAGCTGATCATCCAGATTCCCTGCTATAACGAGGCCGAGACGCTGCCGCTGGCGCTGGCCGGGTTGCCGCGCGCCGTGGCCGGCATTGACTGTATCGAGACGCTGGTCATCGACGACGGCAGCAGCGACGGCACGGCCGCGGTCGCCGCGGCCCACGGTGTCAGCCACATCATCCGCCACCCGCAGAACCTGGGGCTGGCCCGCGCCTTCCAGAGCGGCATCGACGCCTGCCTGCGCCTGGGGGCGGATGTCATCGTCCACACCGACGCCGACAACCAGTATCCCGGCGACTACATCCCGGCCCTGGTCGCCCCCGTGTTGGCCGGGCAAGCCGACATGGTCATCGGCGACCGGCAGGTGGCCGCCATCGACCACTTCTCGCCGCTGAAGAAGCGCATGCTGGCCCTGGGCAGCTGGATGGTGCGCAACGTCAGCGGCACAGCTGTACCCGACGCCGTCAGTGGCTTCCGCGCCTACTCGCGCGAGGCGGCCCTGCGCTTCACCATCCTGACCCGCTACAGCTATACGCTGGAGACGGTCATCCAAGCGGGCAAGCTGGGTCTGGGCGTGCTCAGCATCCCCATCACCACCAACCCGCCGACGCGGCCGTCGCGCCTGCAACGCAGCATGTGGCACTTCATCAAGGCCCAGGCGAGTACTATCCTGCGCCTCTACGCCTTCTATGAACCGCTACGGACGTTCAGCTACATCGCCGCGCCTTTCCTGCTCGTTGGCGCGGCGCTGTGGGTGCGCTTCTTCGTCAACACTCTGCTGGGCGAGAGCGGCGTCGGCCGCTTCGTCCAGTCGCTGACACTGGGCACGGGGTTGCTCATGGTCGGCGCGCTGATCATCCTGTTCGGCGTCCAGGCCGACATCAGCGGCAAGCACCGGCTGCTGACGCAGGAGGTGCTCTATCGGCTCAAGAAGATGGAACTGGGAGAAGCGGCCGCCGGCCGCCAATCGCCGGCCGCCGCGACGCCTGTCGCCCAACCGCCGACCGCCGTCCACTAGAGGTACGCCATGCGCAACGTCATCGCCCTCATGCTCTTCATCGCCGCCCTGTTTAACCTGACCATTTTCATTCCGGGGGAACATGCCTGGCCCTTGCAGCCGTTTGGCGTTCATGCCACGTCCTGGCTCGGCTTCGGGCTGGGGGACACGCCCGGCGGCACAGCGGCGCGCCTGCTGGCCGTCGTGGCTGCCGCCGCGCTGGTGGCCGCGGCGCTGGGCCTGCTCGAAGTCCTGGTCCCGGCGCGGTTCTTCCGGCCGCTGGCCCTCATCGGCGCGCTGGGCACGCTGGCCCTGTTCGTGATCTTCCTCGACCCCATGTCACTGCTGCCCATCGTGCTCAGCCTCATCATCCTCTACGCCATCCTGAGCCGCGCCTGGACGATCAGCAGCCTCAGCGAGGAGGGCCACCACTGATGCGCGCGCAACAGACCACGGCCGCCGCGGTGCGCGCCGGCCTCACCTGTCTGATTCTCCTGGCGGGTTTGCTGTCGGCCGGCTGCGCGGGGGCAAGGACGGACACCGACATGATCACTGTCACACTCGACAAAGCCTCTGAGGACACAGCCACCGTCCGCGGCGAGGACGGCCGCGCCGTCATCGATGTGACCAGCCCGTCGGGCATCGGTGGGCTGACGGCCACGCTGAGCGGCGGCAAATGGCCGGAGGAGGTCGTCGTCCGGCTGCGGCTGCGGGGGCTGGAACGGCTGGAGATCGGCTACAGCAATGTCCTGCTATCCACCGGCGTCAGCAGCACCGGCGACCCTGACCCGCCGCTGATCCTGACCGTCGTCGATGAAGAGGGCAACGTGCAGCGCGCCTCGCCCTCGGCCGACATCTACTATCCCATCATCCGCTTTGTCGACGGCGACGGCCAGGCGCTGGCGACCCCCACGTTCCCCCTGCCAGAGGGCACGGTCATTGAGGTCGTCATGCCACCGCACTTCCGCCAGCAGGAGCAGACTTCATTCTGGATGCAGTGGATCGACTTCTACCGCTAGGGCCGGCCGAGTATAGCCCGGCGGAGAACCCGGCGCCGCCGCGCGGCCGGCAGGTTGCCCCAGGCTATTCCCAAGTCGTCTAGCGACCATTGACCTCACAGGTGCGCGGCCAGTCGTCTCTGGTGCAAGTACGATTCGTGGCCGGCACCTGTCAGGTCGGTGCGCCTGGGGTGACTTTGGCAAAGCCCGGCAGGTTATCCACGCACGACATCGTTATTCGCGACATCGTTGCTAAAATAGGACCCTATGTGTCGCGACACGAATGGAGAGTAGCGCATGTACTTGCTGATCATGGTCCTGGACGACACCAGTCGCCTGAACGACGTTCTGCACGCCTGGCGGGACGCCGGTGTGAGTGGCGTGACCATTCTGGAGAGCACCGGTCTGGCCCGCACGCTGGAACGCCACCAGGCCCACGGCGCGTTCGCCGGGTTCGGCACGGTCTTCGGTGGCGCTCGCGTTGGCCACAATACGCTCTTCGCTGTCATTGACAACATTGACGTGGCCGAGACTGTGGCCGAACGCGTCCGGGGCATCCTGGGCGATCTCAACCAACCCAACACTGGCATCCTTTTCGTCTTGCCTGTCCTTGCTGCCTGGGGTCTGGGGCGCGCCGGCGCGCCTCCGGCCGACGAGATTGACGCCCCGCACACCCCCGGTTGATAGATGATGGTCTGGCTCCTCTTTCTGGCAAGTTCAGCCGTCGTTGTCCTGGCCGCCATCAAGCTGGCTGAGTATAGTGATGTCATCGCCGTCCGCACGCAACTGGGCGGTCTCGTCATCGGCACGGTCTTCCTGGCGGGGGCCACCTCGCTGCCGGAGCTTATTGCCGCCATCAGCTCCTTCCGCACCGGCGTGCCCAATCTGGCCGCGGGCAGCTTTTTGGGCAGCAACATGACCAACATCGCCCTGCTGGGGCTGGTGGACCTGTTCAACCGGCAAGCGCCGTTGTTGCGCAGCGTCGCCATCAGTCACTCGCTGACCGCCGCGCTGGCGACGCTGCTCATGCTCATCGCCGCCATCTCGCTCGTCCTGGGGCCGTCGCCGGCCATTGGCTGGGTGGGCGTCGATAGCCTGCTGATTATCGCGGTCTACTTCGCCGGCATCTGGCTGATGCAGCGCGAGACCCAAATGGCCACCAGCGCGCCGCCGGTAACGATGGAACCGGCCGACGACTTCCCGACGTTGCGCCGCGGCCTTATCGGCTTCGGCATCGCTGCGGCCGTACTCGTCGCCGCCGTGCCGCAGCTGGTGCGGGCCAGCACGACCATCGCCGAGATCACCGGCCTGGGCACAGGTTTCGTCGGCACAGCGCTGCTCAGCTTCGTCACGTCGCTGCCGGAGCTGGTGGCCGTGGTGGCCGCCGTGCGCCTGGGGTCGTTCGACCTGGGCGTGGGCAACCTGCTCGGCTCCAACGTTTTCAACATGCTCGGCCTGGCCCTGGCCGACTTCTTCCTGCTCGACGGGCCGTTCTTAAACGTCATCGACGCCAATTTCGTTGTCGTGGCGCTACTGGGCATTCTGCTGACCACGATGGCCCTGGTCGGCAATCTCGCCCGCGTCGAGCGCAAGTTCCTGTTCTTCGAAGTCGATGCCCTGGCTATCCTCGCCGTCTATCTCGCCGGTATGTTTCTCCTCTACCAGCGTGGCATCGGTCTGTAGCTGCCGCCCCTAGCGGCCCTGCCACCAGTCATTACGCGAGCGCGGGTCCATGAAGCTGCCCGTGTCGCGCACGGCTACCTGAATCTCCGTGCCCGCGGCCACGCCAAAGGCCTGGTGGCCGCGCAGGGCGGGCAGGCTGGTGCGGCCGGCGGCGTGGAGCTGTCGATAGAGCGCCAGCAGGTCGGGGTCGGTGCAGACGCCGTCGATGTGGATGACGTAGCCGAAGAACTCGTCCTCGCGGCCGACGTGGAGCGTCAGGTCCGTCTCGCCGGCATAGAGCACCAGGTACTCATAGTTGCCGCCGATGTCATAGCCGGAGTCGGGCGTGTAGATCGTCTCGCCGCGACTGACGCCCATGCCCAGCACCGTCGCTTCCCACCTTGAGCTATAGTCGTTCAGGCAGTTGCGGTTGGCATCCCAGCGATAGCGCTGGTAGGTATGGCTGAGGGTGGGGGTGCGCCAGTCGCCGAACATGCCGGGGATTTGTGGCGCGCGTGGGTCGTGGACGGGGCCAAGCTCAACCAGGCGCAGAGGCGCGTTGATCTCGGCATAGCCGCAGATGCCCAGGTTGACGTTGGGGTGGGTCTCGGGGTTGACGGTCAGGGGGTCGCCGCTGATGCTGAGCGAGTCGAAGCCGCCGGGCACATGACAATCCAGCTGTGGCGGGACGGGCTTGCCGGCGGCCACGGGCATGAAGGCGCGGTGGTTGCGGCCGGCCTCGCCTTCGGCCGCGACAATGCCGACGAACAGCGCCAGGGCCAACAGCGCCGCCAGCGCGGCCGCGCGACGAAGAGCATCTCGACGTGTGTACATGAGGGGTTTACCTCCGTGGGCGGTTAGTGCGTCGCACTTTCTTGAGTGCGTCGCACTTTCTTGTAACGCCTGCGTAAGAAAGTGCCAGGCACTGGGGCGCACTTCCTTGTGACACCTGTGTAAGAAAGTGCCAGGCACTGCCTCGTCTTGATCTGACGGGTCTGACTTGAGCCAACAACGCGCCGGAGTATAATCCATCGACCCGCGAGGTAAAACGACTATGAAGCAGATGCTCATTGACGACGAACGGCTGGCCCGGCAGATCGATTTCCTGATCGAGATCGACCGGCTGAAGCACATCCTGCGACGGGCCTTTCTGCCGGGCACAGACCGCAACGAGAACACGGCCGAGCACAGCTGGCATCTGGCCGTGGCTACCCTCGTGCTGGCCGAACACGCCGCCGAGCCGGTCGATCTGGCCCGCGTGGTGCGCATGGCCCTCGTCCACGACATCGTCGAGATCGACGCCGGCGATACCTTCTACTTCGACGCCACGGGCACGCTGGACAAGGCCGAGCGCGAGACTCGCGCCGCCGAGCGCCTCTTTGGCCTGCTGCCGCCCGACCAGGCGGCCGGCTTTCGCGCCGCCTGGGATGAGTTTGAGGCGCGCCAAACGCCGGAGGCCCGTTTCGCCGCCGCCCTGGATCGCTTCATGCCCCTCATTCACAACTATCTGACCGAGGGTCGCGCCTGGCGACAACACGGCGTCCGCCCGGAGCAAGTCCTGGCCATGACGACCCAGATCGACCCCGGCGCGCCGGCCATCGCCGCCGTAGCTCGCGATCTGGTGGCCCGGGCGCAGGCCGCCGGCTACTTCGACGCTGTGGGAGAAACCGCCCATGCCTCTTAAGCACGCCATCGCTCAGGTCATCAACGGCCGCGACCTGTCCTTCGCGGAGGCCGAGGCGGCCATGGACGCCATCATGGGCGGCGAAGCCTCCCCGGCCCAGATCGGCAGCTATCTGACCGCCCTGCGCATGAAGGGCGAGACGGCCGACGAGATCGCCGGCAGCGCCCGCTCCATGCGCCGCCACGTCGTTGCCGTGGTCGCCGGGCCGGGCGACGGGATGTTGGTGGACACGTGCGGCACAGGCGGCGATGGCAAGCACAGCTTCAATATCTCCACCACGGCCGCCTTCGTCGTCGCCGGGGCAGGCGTGCGCGTGGCCAAGCACGGCAACCGGGCTGCCTCCAGCCGCAGCGGTTCGGCCGATGTGCTGCTGGCCCTGGGCGGCAACCTCGACTTGACCGCGCCCCAGGTGGCCGAGTGCATCGACGACATCGGCATCGGCTTCCTCTACGCCGTCCACCACCACCCGGCCATGCGCTACGCCATCGGCCCGCGGCGCGAGATCGGCCAGCGCACTATCTTCAACCTGCTCGGCCCGCTGACCAACCCGGCCGGCGCGACCCACCAACTGATGGGCGTCTATGACCCCGCGCTGACGCCGACGCTGGCCGAGGTGCTACGCGCGCTGGGCAGCCGCGCCGCCTATATCGTCCACGGAGCCGATGGCCTGGACGAGCTATCGACCACCGGCGTCAACCACGTCAGTGTTCTGCGCGACGGCGTGGTGACGACGTTCGACTTCGACCCGGCGACGCTGGGCCTGCCGCGCGCCCGGCTCGACGACCTCCTGGGCGGCCCGCCGGAGGAGAACGCGGCCATTACCCGCGCCATCCTGGCCGGCGACGACCGCGGGCCGCGCCGCGACATCGTGCTGCTCAACGCCGCGGCGGCGCTCAGCCTGGACACGGGCGACTGGGACGCCGGGCTGGCGGCGGCCGCGGCGGCCATCGACACGGGCGCGGCCCTGGCCACCCTGGACAACTGGGTCGCCATGACCAACAGCTTCCGCGCCGCCTAGAGGCCCCGCCCGGCCATGCCTCTCGCCGCGCCCCTCTACCTGCGCCTCAGCCCGCCGCCGTTTGATGGGGCCTACCTGTGCATTCGCGAGCACCAGCCGCGCCGCCTGGCCGCCACCACAGGCGGGCCGTTGGTGCTGCTGACCTTCCACCCCGGCTTCATCGCCGGCTCCTGCGGCGACTGGGACTACTTCGAGCGCCTGTCGCCGCTACTGTTCGCCGCCATTGGGCCGATCGCCCGGTTGCGCGTCTTCACCATCAACCATCCCGGCTACGACTACCCGTCTCGCGCCGCCATCGATCGCTACCGCCTGGAACCCTACAGCATCCGCCATCAACCCCTGGCCATGCGCGCGGCCATGCGCTGGCTGCTCGATGGGCCGCTGGCCGGCGAGAGCGATATCCTCTGGGTCGCCTATGGCCACTCAATGGGCGGGCTGGCTTTGGGCCAGTGCCAGACCGAGGCGCTGGCCGAGGAGCTGGCGGCCGCCGGCCGCCGGCTGCGGCCGACGCGCGTGCTATCGGCGCCGGCCTTCTGCCTCCAGCCGGAGCCGCGCGCTGCCCTGAGCCGGCTGGACGTGCTCCACGCCCTGAAGATGACCGTCGGCCGGTTGCCGCTCTATGCGCCCCTGGCCACCGGCCTCTTTCGCGCCTTCGCGCCGCTGTTCTACCTGGCCGGGGCCGACCGCTTCACCATCAGCGGGCTGCGCGACTTCGGTGGCTATCGCCAGCTCAACCCGTTCATCCTGCTGGAGCAAGGGCGGGAGCTGCTGCGGCTGGAGCCGGGCGACGTGTGCGGCCCCGACACGCTGGCCGATGCCCACATCCTGCTGTCGCGGCAAGATGGTATGGTCAACTGGACGGCCACACACGCGCTTATCGCCGCGGCGCGGGCGGCCGGCCACCGCGTGACTCACTACGACCTCGACAGTACCCATTTGATGGAAGTTGACCGGCCCGACGCCGTGGCCGACATCCTCCGGCAAATCATCGTCGCCGCTATGGCGCAGAGATAGAGCGCGCCGGACGGGCGATGGGGCCTCTTGTCAAAAGCCCATCTCGCGCTACGATCCTGTCATCCTACCTACAAGGAGTTCGCCTCATGGCCGTCACCCATCTCCCCAATCGCAGCGAGATCGACCCCCACGCCACCTGGAACGACGCCAGCGTCTACGCCGACACCGACGAGTGGGCCGCCGATCTGGAGGCGCTGAGCGCCGAAGTGGACCGCTTTGCCGCGCGACAGGGCAGCCTGTCGGCCGGGCCGCAGGAATTGTTGGCCGCGTTGCGCGAGCGCGACAAGCTCGATCAGCGCGCCGAGAAGGTCATCGTCTACGCCTACCTGGGCCAGGCGGTGGAGACGACCGACCAGTCGGCCACGGCCCGCGTCGGCCGGGCGATGGGCGTGCTCGGCCGACTGATGGGCGCGCTGTCGTTCGTGGAGCCGGAGCTGCTGGCCATCGGCCGGGAGCAGTTGGCTGCGTGGAGTGCGGCCGAGCCGCGGCTGGCCGTCTATGACCACTACTTCGACACCCTCTTCCGCCGCCAGGACCACGTCCGCTCGCCGGAAGTGGAGGAGGTCATGGGCC
>WBZM01001284.1_pt1 | contig 25743 bp, 11 predicted proteins | sample 5204271 | NCBI WGS metagenome assembly WBZM01 (sample SAMN12344346, study PRJNA552823) | activated sludge metagenome | biome: Activated sludge suspended growth; feature: Nitrification reactor; material: Wastewater; isolation source: activated sludge from nitrification reactor of wastewater... | reverse complement strand
TATTTATGGGTTTTCGGCGGTTTTGCGCAGCAAAACCGCCGAAAACCCATTTTTTGAGTCCACCAGATGCTCAAAATTCGGGATGACTTATGTTTCTTCTTGGAGTTTTGGTTGGTTAAGGATTTGTATTTTTCAATCCCTCTGGGATTAGCAATGATTGTACAACTGCTTGAAATTCAAATGATTGTTACAATATAAAAATCCCCATTCAGCAGCTGTGAGATTTACCTCACGCCGCCAAGTTCCCAAAGGGATGAATTGGGCATAGGGGGGTTGGGGGCACGCTTGGCCACCCAGCTCAAGGACGCCTCCCCCCCGCAGCGGCGCTGGAGGCGCCGCTGCGGGGGGGAGGTTCGCTGGGGCGGCTGCGCCGCTCCAGGCTCCATGCCCAATACATCCCTTTGGGAAACTTGACGGTGCGGGCTATAAAATCTGTGTGGATACTTTTGATGGCTAAAAATGATTGGATTTTGGTTTGGAGCTTTATATTTGCGCTGAAAAAATACTTCCATTCAAATTTCTGGGGAACGTAAACCAACAGCGAAATCTAACCCTACTGCCTTCATCGTTGCTGTTGCTAATTTTTCAATGCTTTTGAAATCGAATGAGCATTTAATGGTGTTTGGCCAAAACGATGCCGATGTATTACTGGTTTCAAGGGCTTGCCCGTGTTCCCAAAAAAATGCAACAATCTGCCTAACGAACCATCCGAACTCGTCGGGGCAAAAAGTTTTAAAGTTGCTGCCTTTCAGCTATCCAAATTATTTCTTACACTCAATATTCTAACTGAAATGCTGAAATCCTCCTCGCAATTACAATTTCCTTCCAGTTTCTCAAGCCCGATTTCCAATGCGGCACCCTTGCATGCAAAGGCTTTTCACAGGCTTGATGCGACAAATATGGTAGCATCAGCTGCCGGAACCTCATTTTCTACACAATTTCATTCCTATCGCATGAAAAACATTACAAGAATTTGCCTGTTTTGTGTCCTTTGCTTTTTGGCAATGGGTAAGGTGTCTGCTCAAATAGGTGTTACAGTATCTGGTACGGCCGCGACCAGTCCTGCACTTACGCCAGCCTATACATCTCTTTCGGATGCACTTAATGCCCTCAATGCCGTCACAGCAGTAACTACATCGGGAACCATTGTGTTCACCTTGACAGCGGGTACTTCTGAAACCGCACCACCTACTGGTCTTGTAATTGGTAGTGCGTCCTTAAACCCTTTTTTAGGGTCTTCCATTTCCAGCGTCACCATAGTTAAGGCTAGTGGAACCGTCACTTTGGACGCAGGCGTAGGTACAGCCACACCCGCCAGTGCTGCTCCTGATGGGATACTTAGGCTTAATGGTGCTGACCACATCACCATTGATGGACTTACCTTCACGGATGGCAATGTCACCAACCCTGAAACCATGGAGTTTGGCGTGGGCCTGTTCAAGCGGGCTGCTGGTGATGGCTGCAACAACAATACGATACAGAACTGTACCTTCAACATGCAGCGCATCAACAATGCAACTGGTACAGCGCCCATGATTGAAGGTTCGGTGGGCATCTTGGTCATCAATTCCACTGCTACGGCAGCAACAACTTCACTGACTCCCACCAATGGTGGTACTACTGCCACCAATGGCACGAATTCGGGTAACCTATTTTATACCAATACCATCAATGGCGGCAACTATGGCATTGGGTTGAGTGGCTTTGCAGCGACTGTGGGCAGGGGGCCTTCACCCGACCCCGCCACCTTTTTGGGCGACCTTAACAACGATATAGGCGGTGCATCTGCGGGCACGGGCAATACCATCCTGAACTACGGTGGGGCAGCGGCTGCTACCAACCCTGCCGCTGGTATCCGTGCAAACAACCAATGGAGCATCAATATCTCCTACAACACCATTAATAGCAATGATGGCGGTGGGGCGAACCATGCCACTACGCTAAGGGGGGTCTATGCACAGGCAGGCATTAGTGGCAATGCGACGATACTCAATAATACCGTAACTGTGCATTCTGGCGCAACAACATCAGCTTGCACAGCGATTGAAAATGCAATCGGCTCAACAGCTGCCGGCAACACGATTAACATCAAGAGCAATACAGTGACTGGTTGCACCTATACTACTGCCACCACTGCCACTTTTTCGGCTATTCTGAGCAGTGCTACTGCCGCTACCGTGATAATGGACGACAACATAGTTGACAACAACGCTATTGGCGCATCGGGCACGAATAGTTCCTGCACTTTCCAAGGTATTTACAGCAGCGGCACTGCCACCAACTTCAATGCCAGCGGGAACACCATTACCAACAATACCGTGCTGAACAACGGCGGTACATTGCATAGCCTCCGAGGTGGTACCTCCCTCCTGACCTGGAGCAGTAATACCATCAACAACAACGGCTTCCCTAACCATGGCGGTACGCTTTCAGCATCTTTGTACGGTTTGTTCGATGGATCTTCTCCAACACAGGAGAACTTCTCGGACAATCAAATTGACAATTTGTATATTACAGGCAACAGTACTTCGACCGCTTCGATTATTTCCGGTATAAGTGTAAATACCACAGCCAGTTCAACAAAGGCATTTACCAATAATACCATTCACACCCTGACGTTTACCAACAGTTCGACAGGTTCATGCACCATCAACGGGATAACCCAGTCTTTGGGTGCCACCGTCAACATGTCGAAGAACAAGATTTATGGCCTAAGCGCACAGGGGGCATTAAGTGTTGTCAACGGCATCAATGTGTCAAGCGGAACTACGGTCAATATTTTCAACAACCTGATTGGGGATTTGCAGACACCGAGTGCTACTGGGCTAATTGCCATTCGAGGGCTTAACATCCCAAGTACTGGAACGACAACTTCCAATGTCTATTACAATACGGTGTACCTCAATGCAAGCAGCACTTCGGCGACCACCTTCGGGACTTCCTGCATCCAGTTTTCAAGCACAGCGACCAATGTGCTCAATCTCAGGAACAATATACTCATCAATACTTCCACACCTGCACAAGAGGGCTCCAATTTGGCAGCAAACGGTGTGGCTGCCTGCATTATGAGGGCCAGTGGCACGACAGGAACAGTTCCAGCAAATTATGCGACCACTTCCAACAACAACGCATTTTGGTGCAACCCAACCGCTGGAACGAACAACCACTTGACCTACGTGGAGGGTACCACTACCATTACCAACCCTCAGAACACGGTTGCAAACATGAAGGCTTTCATGGTTAACCGTGACCAATCTTCGGTTCAAGAAAACGTAGTGTTCCAAACTACTGTTGGAAGTAGCAACGATTTTCTAAAATTCGATGAGACCATTTCTTCACAATTGGAAAGTGGGGCTGCCAACATATCATCCTATACCGACGACTACGCTGGTACTGTGCGACAAGGCAACGGTGGCTACGCTGGTACAGGTACTGCACCCGATATTGGTGGTTGGGAGTTGGAAGGCATTCCGTCCGACATGGTGGGGCCAGCTATTACGTACACCAACTTGGTGAACACTTCATGCCTTTTGGATAGGGACCTTACGCCAGTGACAATCACAGATGGGAGCGGTATCAACACTACCGCTGGCACAAGACCCCGCCTTTACTATAAAAAATCTGGCAACGCCAACACTTATGTTGACAATACCAATGGTACCGATGGATGGAAATTCGTGGAGGCAACAGGTGCAGGTGGCTCACCGTTCAGCTTTACGACCAATTACTCCCTGCTTTTTGGAGGAGCACCCACCGCTGGTGATGTAATCCAGTATTTCGTGGTAGCCCAAGACCTTGCCCCTACACCCAATGTAGGCATCAACAGCGGTGCTTTTGCGGCTACACCCACAAGTGTTGCACTGACAGCGGCTGCATTTCCCATTGGTGGTACTATCAATCAATATACGTTGATTGCAGCTGGATTGACTGGAACGGTGACTATTGGCGCAAGCGGCACTTATCCTACCTTGACAGGGGCAGGCGGCCTTTTTGCAACCATAAACACTTCAGGTCTTTCAGGAAACCTAACGGTCAATATTGTGGATGCATCTGTGACAGAGACCGGTGCCAATGCCTTGAATGCCATCGTGTACAATGGTTGTGCGGCAGGGCCTTACACGGTGACCATCAAACCGGATGCGGGCGTGGCCGCCAACCTATCTGGCACCTCGGGGGTCACGGCTTCGGCGCTCATCAAGCTCAATGGGGCGGATTACGTCACCATTGATGGATTGAATACTGGAGGCAGCAGCCTTACCATTGAAAATACCTCCACCACATCGGGTACGGCCGTTATTTGGCTTGCTTCAACGGGAGCGGGCGCAGGTGCCACCAATAACACGATTGCCAATTGCAGTATCAAGGCTGGAGTTGCCCAAAACGCTGCAACCACCAATACCTACGGCATTGTGGTGGCAGGCGCAACCTTGAGCGGAACCTTTACTTCCATAACAGCAGGAAACGACAACGACAACAACACCATTTCGGGCAACACGATTACCAAGGTCCGCTATGGCATTCATACAAGGGGAGGAGCGACCACCAATGCCAACATGGGCACGGTCATTTCCAATAACATCATTGGCCCTGCGGCATTTGGAACGGAGTCCGTTGGGAGGTGCGGCATCGTGGTCCGTGAAGAGGACGGCATCCAAATCACGGGCAATGAAGTCAGGTTCGTGGGCGGTGATTTTGCCAATACCTCTGGTGGGGCAGACAGGGTCGGCATCGCACTTGCTACTGATGCTTCCTGGACCCCGACCTCCGTGTTTGTGAAAAATGCCACCATTGCCCGCAATAAGATTCATGATGTGGTTGATGAAAGGACCTTATCGGGTGTGGGGATATCATTGGCTGGCGTGGACGGTACCAACCCTACAAACAATGTGGTGACCAATAATTTTTTGTACAATATCAAGGCAAATGGAACTGTTTCCGACCAAGCAATAGGAATCGGGATAGCCAATGGGAATACCGACGTGGTGGTTTTCAACACCATATACCTCACTGGTGACACAGACCCCGATGCGGGTGCCTCTACGCCAACCGTGAGCAGTTATGGGTTGTCCATCAGTTCAACATCAGTGACCAACCCACAGCTTGCGAACAATATTGTATATATGGACCTGTCGTCCAGTAGCGCACCTGCATTGCCCCACGCATGCATCAACATACCTGCTTCTTTTTCTTGGGGTGCTGGCAGTTCCAATTACAACGACCTGTACATCTTGGGCACCAACACCCAGTCCAGGACTGGCTGCGTAGGTGGCTCAAGCGGTACCTTCCATACCACCCTTGCAGCTTGGCAATCGGCCGTAACACAAGATGCGAATTCGATTACAGAGTTGCCCGTATTTGTATCGGCAACTGATTTGCACCTCAACATGGGCCTAACCCCAACGTTAATAGAGTCCAATGGCACCACCATAGCCGGTATAAGCACGGACATTGATGGGCAAACCCGCCCTGGCCCTGCCGGTTCGATGAACGGTGGCGCCACTGCCCCAGACTTGGGAGCTGACGAATTTGACGGCGTGCCTGCAATTCCAATGACCTACGTTTCCAGCTCCACTACGCAAACCAATACCGGCACCGTGAACACCTTTTCGGTAAACCAAGAGGTAATTGGAATACAGGTAGTCGTAAATGGAAATGCCAACCCGCTTTCCGTGACCAGCTTCACCCTCAATACCAACGGAACGACCAGTATCTCAGATATTACCAACGCCAAGCTATGGTACACGGGCACAAGCAGCACCTTTGCTACCACCACTCAATTCGGCAGTACGGTAGCTGCTCCATCGGGTTCGTTCAACATTACTGGCTCGCAAATACTGACAGGTGGAATCAGCGTGACCAATTACTTCTGGCTGACCTATGATGTGCCTTGTGGGGCCAGCGTGGGCAATGTCATTGACGCAGAATGCAATTCCATTACCGTGGGGAGTGCCCAAACACCAACTGTGCAGGCCCCCAGCGGAACCAGGACGATTGTGGCAGGGCCATTGGCTGGTACTTACACAGTAGGTTCAGGCGGCACCTATGCTACCCTGACCGCAGCTGCTGCCGACATCAACTCCAAGGGCTTGAGCGGTAACGTTACCTTGAATATCCTAAGCAACTTGTCTGAGCCGGGGGCCGTGGTCATCAACCAATGGGGCGAGTGTGGCGGCTCCAATTTCACTTTGCTCATCAAGCCGAATACAACTGCCACTGTCAGCGGCTCCGTTGGAGGTGGTGCCTTGATTAAGTTGAACGGTGCCGACCGGGTGACGATTGACGGCAGCAACAGTGGCGGAACTGACAGGTCGTTGACTTTTGAAAACACCAATACCGGAACATCAGGCAATGGGGTCATTTGGATTGCTAGTGCTTCTGCTTCCGATGGTGCCACAAACAACACAATCAAGAATTGTATCCTCAACGGAAACTCCCCCACTACAACACAAATGGGCATATTTGAAGGTGGAACCGCTTCCATCTCAACATCATCCAGTGCTTTAGTTGCCAACTCAAGTAATGTTTACCAAAACAACCAGGTCGCTTCTGTACAATATGGCATATTTTCAAGGGGGGTAAATGCCACCACACTAGGTGCAGGTTTGCAAATAACAAACAACAACATAGGCACAGGCACCATTGCTTTTGGCATTACCGGTATTACGGTGCAGTTCCAATCTTCCGCATTGGTTGAAGGGAATACCATTCAGAATGCTTCAGGAATCACGACTTCTAATTCTGGGGGCATCATCATTTTGGATAACCAAAATACCACCCTATCGAAAAACAGTATCTTCAACCTCTCCTACATAGGCACCAGCACAGGCAAACTCGTGGGGATACATACATCTTCGACTACGTATGATGTCGTCGGAAACCCAAGCAACCTGCTGGTTTCCAATAATCTTATCTATGGGTTGACATCTTCCGCAACAAGTACATCCTGGAATACTTCTGGAATCAGCAACGGCGGGGGATATGGCGACAAGTATTTTTACAACTCCGTGTACCTGTCGAATGCGCTGTCGGGAAGTACAGGGACGGGAGGCTCATCTTGTTTTGCAAATGGCAATGGTCTGACATCCACCAACGCAGATGCGATTGAGGTCAGGAACAATGTCTTCTTGATGGAAGGCTCAAGCACAGCAGCAGCACCCCTGTACGCACACTATACTACGAGAACGAGTTATTCAGCTGCTGTTTTGAGCAACAACTCGTTGTATGTTAGTGTTTCGGGCGCTGCAACTGGCCATCTGGGTAGGTTCAATGCGACAAACTACGCTACATCAGATTTAACTGGTTGGCAGACTGCCACCGGAGAAACCAGTTCACAAAACTCGAATCCAAGTTTAAATTCCCCATCCAATTTGACGCCACTGTCAGGTTCATCTTTGATAGGAGCGGGTACTCCTGTTAGCGTTACCACCGATTTTCTTGGTGCAACAAGGAGTGGTTCTACGCCAACAATAGGCGCCTATGAAAATGCAGGTGATTTTGCAGGCCCAACCATTGTTTATACCGCCCTTAACAACACCTGTTCTACTTCGGCAAGAACCCTAACGGCTGCCATTACCGATGCAAGTGGTGTTCCAACGGCTGGTGTCGGTTTACCTGTACTATATTGGCGAATCAACGCAGGTGCCTGGAACGCCGCCACGGGCGTGCATGCGGGTGGAGGCAATTATGACTTCACGTATGGGAGCGGCGTTGTGGCAACAGATATTGTCCAATACTATGTGGTGGCCCAGGACAATGCGGGCACCCCCAACGTGAGCGCATTCCCTTCCGCAGGGGCATCGGGTTTCAGTATCAACCCCCCGGCGGCTTCCACGCCACCTGCCACCCCGAGCAGTTACACCATTCTTTCGCCATTGGGAGGCACCTATAACGTAGGCGGTGGCGGTGCCTATGCAACGCTTACAGCTGCTGTAACAGCATACAACAACGCCTGTTTGACTGGCCCGGTCGTTTTCCAATTGACAGATGCCACTTATTCGGGAAGCGAGACCTTCCCCATCATCATCAATGCCAATGCGGATGCGAGCGCAACCAACACATTGACCATCAGGCCAGCGACTGGCGTGGCCGCAGTGGTGACAGGCCTAAATGATGCTGGCCCATTGATTGACCTCAGCGGAGCCGATTATGTGACCTTTGATGGTTTGAACACAGGTGGAAGCTCGCTTACCATCACCAATACCTCTACTTCTAACACATCCACGGTCAGCACCATCCGTTTCATTGGCGGTGCCACCAACAACACGGTCACCAATTGCACCGTATTGGGTTCGGCAACGATGTCCGTTGCCACAAATGGAGCTACCATATTTTTCAGCACGGATGCAGTGACTGCAAATGGCAACGACAACAATACCATTTCCAACAACAACATAGGCCCCAACGGCAGCAACCTGCCCACCAAGGGCATACTGGGCAATGGTTCCCAAACTACCACCACCATCGGCAACAGCGGCATCGTCATCGACAACAACAATATCTTCGATTATTTTGGGGCAGCGGTCACTAGTTCTGGTGTGGCAATTAACGGTGGTTGCAACACATGGACCATCACCAACAACCGGTTCTACCAGACGGGCACACGCACATGGACGACTGGTGCCACCCACAGGGCCATTGACCTGAACAGCAGTACTGCCACATATGGCGTCCAAGGCTTTACCGTGACGGACAATACCATTGGCTATGCCTCGAATGCCCAGACCGGCACCTATACCCTAACAGGGTCAACCGGGAAGTTCCAGGGCATCTACTTTAACGGAATCACTGGAGGGACAGTGTCGAACATCAACAACAACACGGTGGCCTCGGTAAACCTAACCGGTGTTACTTCTAGCGGTACGACCACGAGCAGCCCAATGGCGGGGATTTTGATAGCGAGCGGGCTTGTTGTCACCAACAACAACACCATCGGCAGTCAATCCGCCACAGGGTCCTTGACGTTTTCGACGAATACCACCACTGCCACTGACGTTATGGGCATCTACAATGGCGGGTCGGATGAATGGGCCGGTACGGGCAACAGTATTGGCGGAATATCGGTGACGAATGCCGGGGCTTCTGGTACCTTCATCATCTATGGGATGAGGACCAATTTGCTCACCACGGTTTCATCAACGCTCAGTTCCAACAACATCGGGGGCACCGTGGCGAATTCCATCCAGCTCGATGCAACAGGCACCTCTTCCCAAATCATCGGGATGAACACGCCCAATGCGGCTGCCGTGTTTACTTCGAACACCGTCCGGAACCTGACCAATAATATTGGCACCGGAACATCAACGACCGCTTCGGTGATAGGTATCCTCACAACCACCACAACGCCAAGCCATACCATTTCGCAGAACACCGTCCACTCGCTGACCAATACCAATACTACGGCGGCCACGGTCGTGACGGGCATACAAGTTACGGGCTCGACGGCGAACGTGGTGGAACGGAACGTGGTTTACGGGCTTACCTCGGCCACCAACAGTGCCACCGCTGCCATCAATGGCATCAGGGCCATAGGTGGCACCACCCAGTACCGCAACAACATGGTTGCCCTGGGCGCGGGCGTGTCCAATGAAACCATTGTGACAGGTATCCAAGACCTGAGCACCGGCACCAGCAACTACTATTTCAACACGGTGGCCATAACGGGCACGGCTACTGCTGGCAGCAACAACAGCTATGCCTTCAATAGGAGCGGGACAGCTACGGTGGACATCAGGAACAATATCTTCAGCAATACCAGGACGGGCGGCACGGGCTTCCATGTTGCCATCGCCAACACCAACGCCGCAGCCACGGGGTGGGCGGCAACGGCCTCCAATTACAACGACCTGCACAACAGTGTTCCGGGCAACCTTGCCCAATGGTTGGGATCAGGGGCTGGCAACAACCTCACCCTTGCCGGCTGGCAGGCCGCACAGCCTGGCGGTTCGGGCGGCGACGCCAACTCCGTCTCCATCGCACCAGTGTTCACCTCCGCCACCGACCTGCACCTGCCCGATGGCAGCAACCCCACGCTGTTCGACCTGGGCACCCCGATAGGCGGCGTCACGATGGACATAGACAACGAGGGCCGCTCGGCAAGTGCCCCTGACATGGGTGCGGACGAGTTCAGCCCCATCACGCTGAACCTGACTGCCTTCATCGAGGGCTACTATTTGGGTGGCAGCACCATGAACTCTGTGCTGCTGAACAGTGGCGTGGCAGGTGCCACTGCCAGCCAGTGCGACACAATCACAGTTGAGTTGCGCAACGGCTCTTCACCCTATGGAGTGGCTGCTACTTTTGAAGGGGTGCTTGGGACCGACGGTACGTTGAGCTGCAAATTCCCATCCGATAAGATGGGGGGCAGTTATTTCATAGCGCTGAAACACCGCAGTGCCGTGCAGACATGGAGCGGGGCAGGCGGCGACGTACCCACCTCCTTTTCGACGGCTACCACTTCCTACGATTTCAGTACAGCGGCCGACCAAGCTTTTGGCAGCAACATGGTTAACATGGGCGGCGGCGTTTGGGCCTTGTATTCGGGCGATATAGACGATGCGAACGCCAACGGCCTTGGAGATGGCGAGATAGAGTTCCAGGACTTTGATGTTTGGGTTGCAGAAAACGGAAATACCGGCTATTTGCGTGGTGACTTGAACGGCGACGGTGAAGTAGAGTTCCTGGATTTTGATATTTGGGGATTCAATAACGGCATCACAATGATTATACCGTAGGCTGACTTCGATAAGCTATTCCGCAAGGGCAACCAAGCCAAAAAATGGTGCCTTTTCGAATAGCTTGGCCGTTGAGCAGGGCCAAAACGATGTGCAGGTTGACTTGATCCAACATGCTGCCGGCACTTATTTCATCAAGTTGGACAACGGAGACCAACAGCTGACGGAACAGGTTGTCAAACAGTAAATGACAGCTTAAATTTAATAAGCCCTTGGTGTTCCTAAACGCCAAGGGCTTTTTTGCTTTGGTTTTGGGTTGTGTCAGTTTAAATAAGTTATTTTTGCGTGTGCGAACACCTTTTCTTCTATATCGCAAATAATGTTTTAACCATACAAAAACGTACTGTTATGTCTAATTTCAACAAAGTCTCATTCACTGTAGGCTTAATCGCCTTTGCTTTCACCTTCACTTTTGCCCAATCATCAAATCCTTGGAAGTTCATCTCCGAATCAGGCCTAACTTCCAAGAGCCAAAAAAGACAAATTACCCCTCAAAAATACTTGACCCTTTCACTTGACGTGAAGGCGATGAAATCCATGCTGGCGGAATCCCCGCTTTGGCAGACAGAGGAGGCAAATGAGAAGTCCAATATCATTGCCCTTCCGATACCCGATGGGAGTTTTCAGCGTTTCCAGATTTTAGAAGCCCCTATCATGCACCCCGACCTTCAGGCACAGTTCCCTGACATCAGGTCGTATGCCGGCATCGGTATTGACGACCCCACTGCGTATTTCAGGGGCGATTTTACGTTGAGGGGCTTCCACGGCATGATTCGTAGCCCAGAGCATAGTACGGTCTATATAGACCCTTATTCTACCGAAGATTTGGAGAATTACCAGGTCTATTATCGCAAGGATTTCCAAAAATCGGAGCCTTGGGCCTGTCATTTCGATGAAATAGAACACGAGCACAAGGCACAGCCAGCGGATCCGGCAAAAATGGCCGGTGACTGTAATTTGCGTACCTATCGCTTGGCATTGGCCTGTACCGGTGAGTATGCTACCTTCCACGGTGGAACCGTGGCCTTAGTGAATTCGGCCTATACAACTACCATGAACAGGGTGAATGGCGTTTTTGAGCAAGACGCATCTGTACACATGAGCCTTGTAGCCAACAACAACAATATTATTTTTCTCAATTCCGGTACCGACCCTTATACCAATAATGACGGTTCCACCATGCTTGGCCAGAATCAAACCACTTGCGACAATGTTGTTTACATCGGTAGCGCCAACTACGATATCGGCCACGTTTTTTCAACAGGCGGGGGCGGTATCGCAGGCCTGGGAGTGGTTTGCTCTGCTGGAAACAAAGCCAAGGGTGTGACTGGTAGTGGCGCCCCGGTCGGTGATCCTTTCGATATTGACTATGTTGCCCATGAAATGGGCCACCAGTTTGCAGCGAACCATACTTTCAACAGTACGACAGGAAGTTGTAGTGGTAATAGAAATAGTTCCACCGCTTATGAGACGGGAAGTGGCTCCACGGTTATGAGCTATGCTGGCATTTGTGGCGCATCCAATGTACAGCCCAATTCCGACGATTATTTCCATGCCATCAGTGTACAAGAGATTACCTCTTTTGTCACGGGAGGCGGCAACGCATGTTCAGTTAACACCAATATAAACTCTGCACCTACAGCCAATGCAGGTTCAGATTATACCATTCCCCGCTCTACGCCATTTATTCTAACTGGCTCAGGCACTGACCCCAACCCCAGCGACGTACTGACTTATACTTGGGAACAGATGGACCTTGGTGCATCCAGTGGTACCCCAACGTCCACTCAGACTACAGGCCCCGTGTTCCGCTCCCGAAAGGGTACTACGAGCCCTTCAAGGTATGTACCCCGTCTGGTTGATATTGCCAGCAATGGCCCCTTTACTTGGGAGGTGCTGCCGAGCGTTGCCCGACCCCTGAATTTCAGGCTGACCGTTCGTGACAACAAAGTGGGAGGAGGCTGTACAGCAGAAGACAATATGGTGGTGACGGTAGACGGTACGGCTGGGCCTTTCCTTGTCACCTCACCCAATACGGCGGTGAGTTGGGCGGGTGGTTCCCTCCAAACCATTACTTGGGATGTGGCAAGCACCAATATTGCACCCGTCAACTGTGCAAATGTGGATGTGTACATGTCAGTGGACGGTGGTCTGACCTACCCTTATACCTTGTTGGTTGCAACTCCCAACGACGGCTCTCAGGTCGCAGCCATCCCGAACGTGGCCACTACCACAGCCCGCATCATGGTAAGGGCCAACGGCAATATTTTCTTCGACATTTCCAATGCGAATTTCACCGTTACCACAGGGGCGAGCAGTTTCAGCATCACTTCAAACCCCACAAATCAAACGGTTTGCAAGCCAACCAGTGCCGTATATACCCTCTCGCTCGCTGCGATTGGTGGCTTCAGTGGCAGTGTGAACCTGAGTGCTTCCGACTTGCCTTCAGGTGCTGTCGCAACGTTCAGTACAAACCCAGTTACAGTGCCAGGCAGTACCACATTGACAATACAGACCACCAATTCCGCAATAGGGAGTTTCAACCCGCTCATCACCGGGGTCAGCGGCGCCTTGACCATCAATCGCAATTTTGCGCTAACGGTTGCTGGCACGCCAGGCACGCCATCGCTCACCTCACCCGTCAATAACGCACCAAGCATAAGCCTCCAGCCGACCTTCACTTGGGGAACCACTGCCAATGCTACCACCTACCAATTGCAGGTCTCGACGAGCAGCAGTTTCCCCAGCACAGTTATTGATGCAACTGGGCTTACCTCTACCAGCTATACTGCGACAACCTCATTAAGCCCTACTACCACTTATTATTGGCGGGTGAGAGGATTGAATAGCTGCACTGGGCCTTGGTCTGCCACCTACAGATTCACCACGGGCTGCACCCAGACGACGATGAGCACCAATGTGCCTCTCACCATTTCCAGTTCAGGTACACCTACGGTCAATTCCACCTTGGTATTAAGCGGCGTAAGTGGTAATATCTTGGGCATTAAAGTGAAAGACCTGAAGATACACCATACTTGGATCGGGGACGTAAAGGCAACATTGAGGTCGCCAGGAAATGTGGATTATATACTTTTCGACCAGCCTGGTACTACGACACCCGGCGGTAATGGCTGTAGCCAAAACCACCTCTTGGTCACGTTCGACAACAATGCCAGCCAAACTGCCGCCACATTGGAAAGCACCTGTAACAGTTCCACTGCTGCGACACCCCCGCCTTATGCTATAAATGGCACTTATCAACCTGTGACCTCATTTGCAGGATTAAACGGAACCTCGCCAAACGGCACTTGGACCTTGATTATCAATGACCTCGTGGGCGGTGATGGCGGCTCGCTGCAAACTTGGGGCTTGGAAATCATCACGGATTGCAAAGCCAACCTCGGGCTAAGCCAGACCTTTATTGAAGGATATATGAACGGCGTTGCGATGAAGCCCGTCTTACAGAACAGCGGGGTCGCTGGGGCAAATGGCAGCCAATGCGACACAATTACAGTTGCCTTGCATGCGAGCACAAGTCCATACGACGAGGTTTTCTCTCAACAAACCGTGTTGAGTATCACAGGAACTGCCACCGCAGCTTTTCCACCATCTACCGTGGGCAACAGTTATTATTTGGTCGTTAAAGGACGTAACCTACTTGAGACATGGAGTGCTTCCCCAGTTGCTTTCAGCTTCAGCCCTTCCTATAATTTTGGTTCGGCTGGCCAAGCATATGGCAGCAATCTTGGAATGGTAGGCGGAATACCCGTGATTTTTTCCGGTGAACTTGATGACGTTAACATGAATGGTTTTGGCGATGGTGAAATTGAATTCCAAGACTTTGATGCTTGGGTCTTAGAAAATGGCAATGTTGGTTATATCCGTGCAGATCTGGATGGCGATGGGGAAGTAAATTTCAGCGACTACGATATTTGGATTGCCAATAATGGTATTATTGCTGCTTTTCCTTAAACTGTTTTTTCGTTCTTTGGTAATACTTGTGAAACGAAATTCGGAGTCCCTATTGCCATCCGCCAAGCAGCGCCTAACGGCGGGACTCCTCGTGGGCCGGAAATTTTGCTTTGCCAAATTTCCGGCCCACCCGTTTAGGGAAGCAATGGAACACTAACCAAACCACAAAACTTAGCTCTAAAGAATATGTCGAAAAAGGAATTTTTTTTTGAACGATACGTAGTTCAAAAATACCTGATGTGCACAGCCTTGTCCACATTATGGTTGAAGTCGTAACCCAGCAGTAGTTCAAAAGAACCTGTGGCAACGGACTTGAGTTTCCCTAAGGGATAATCGTAGGCGAGTCCAATCCTGAGACCTTTTTCGAGGTGCAAAACTGCATAAAAATCCACGGAAGTATGGCTTGTCTGCTTTGGGCCATTATTGTTGAAGGCGGCAAAAGCCGAGGTGAAGGAAGTCCCCAGCCATAGTTTCTGCTGGAAGAAAAGCGCTGCATCAAGGTCAAAGCTGACTGGTGCACCGATTTCCCGAACAATATCACCTTGCCGGAAGAAATTATTAAAAACCCCTACACTTTTCAGCAAAAAGGAAGGCCGGAAAACGAGGTCGTCTCCATTGATAGGGATGGCTCCTCCCGTGGTAAAGTAAAAATGCCGGTGCACCTGTGCCCATTTCCGCACCTCGCCCTGCTCCGCAGCGGTTAGCTGGCGCAAATGAAAATTGGCAAGGTGTGGCATGGACGCACCTGCATAGAAATTGGGCGTGTAAAAGAAAAGCCCTGCGCCAAAATCCGGCAACCAAAGGCTGGGGCTTGGGTTTTTAAAAGCGTTGTCAATTTCCTGCGGCTGCTGAAAATCCAGTTGGCTCCAATCTGCCCGCCAGTTCATCATGCCACCTTGCAGCCCAACAGAGAGCGTACTCTTGTCAAATTTGATTCGATAAGCATAGATGCCGCTCAGGTAGGTGGCTTCCCTTGCGCCCGTACTACCATTTATGATGTTCAGGCCAAGCCCGACTCTTTTTTTGAAAGTCGAATGGACGGACAAAGTCTGCGTGACGGGCCTCCCTTCCCAACCAATTTTACCTCCGCTTGCTGCCCATTGGTCACGGTAAACGGCCACCGCCGAAAGGTATTCCTTGCTGCCAGCATAGCCTGGGTTGTAAGCCAAGGTATTGAACATGTAATGTGTGAACTGCGCTTCTTGCTGAGCTGAACTTGAACAAACAAGCGTCCCCATCGCCATGACGAATGCCGATAATACCTTGCCAAGATAGGCCAAGGTTTGCTGATGGATAAAAAGGCGGATTCGGTTCATCAAACGGTTTGCGGCTCGATTGTGGAAGTTGCTTTTTCGCTTGTGTTCTGTTGTATTTGGAAAACTCTGTGCCGTTTTTGCCCGGACAATGGGAGGGAATCGGTGTTTGGTCATGTTTTCAGTTGTTTGCAACTGCCTTTGGCAAATATTATGCCTTGCTCTTTAAAGCAATAAATCAGCTAAAATTAACCTGCCTACGTGCCTATTCTGACTAATTTTGCCTAAAAATTGACAATGAAAAAACTACGGCAGACCTCCTTTTCACTACTCTTCATTTTACCTGCTTACCTTCTATTGGCGCAAAAAAGCCTCCTGCAATCAGGCCCCATGGTTGGCTACTCCGAAATGATGGAGACCATGCTTTGGGTGCAGACCAAGTCGGCGGCCAAGGTGCAAATTGCCTATTGGCCGAAAGGCCAGCCCAACCAAAAGCAGTCAACAGAGGTGGTTGCTACGCAAAAAGAGACGGGGTTCACCGCCCACCTGCTCGCCGATAAAGTGCTGCCGAGCAACCATTATGAGTACGAGCTGCGCATCAATGACCAGGCCGTTAAACTCGATTACCCCACCGAGTTTCAAACCCAATCGCTTTGGCAATGGCGCACCGACCCGCCTACATTCAAGGTCGCTACGGGCAGCTGCGCCTACGTGAACGAAGACCCCTACGACCGCCCCGGCAAGCCATATGGTGGTGATTATCAGATATTTACGTCTATCCATCAGCAGCGGCCAGATGCCATGCTTTGGCTCGGCGACAACACCTACCTGCGGGAAGTGGATTGGTTCAGCCGCACTGGTTTCATCCATCGCTATACCCATACCCGCTCGCTACCGGAGCTACAACCGCTCCTCGCCAGCACGCATCACTATGCCATCTGGGACGACCACGACTTCGGTCCCAATGACAGCGACCGCAGCTTCATCCACAAGGACATGGCCACCGAGGTGTTCAGCAGTTTCTGGGCGAACCCCAAGGTTGGGCTGTCCGGTCAAGGCGGCTGCACCAGCTATTTCCAATGGGCCGACATTGACTTCTTCTTGCTCGACGACCGCTATTTCCGCACACCAAACAGCCGCAAAACGGGCGACCAGACCATTTTGGGCGAAGCCCAAATCGCTTGGCTCATGGATGCGCTGGCATCCAGCACCGCCCCTTTCAAAATCGTGGCCGTCGGTGGGCAGGTGCTCACCAGTTTTGAAGGCCATGAAACCTACGCCTTTATCGCCCCAGCAGAACGACAGTTGATTTTGGAAAAAATAGAACAGGAAGGCATCAAAAACGTGGTATTCCTCACGGGCGACCGCCACCACACCGAACTCAGCATGTTGAAAAATCGGGCTAGGAACACTGTTTACGACCTAACCGTTTCGCCGCTCACATCAGGCGTGCATACTGGCGAAGAGGCCAATGCACTCCGGGTCGAGGGTACTTTGGTGCAACAAAAGAACTTTGGAATACTCGAATTCAGTGGGCCAAGGACGGCAAGGGTGATGAAAATCGGTATTTACGATTCCAATGGGAAGGAGGTTTGGACGAAGAGCTTGACGTCTGAGCCGTAATTTTTGTCAAAACAAGTTTGTAAAATTGACTATTTTCGTAAAAAATTTAAGTGATGAGCAGTGTACAAATTGCCAAGAAAATTGACCTACTCCCTGAAATGTTACAATTGCAAGTTGCTGATTTTGTTGAGTTTTTGCTCAATAGACATTTCAAGGACAGTCAGGCACCACCAGATGTTTCAGAACTGACACCCGAACAAAAAGCAGTTTTGGACGACCGTTTAAGAGAGTACCATGAAGTTCCTGCCAGTGCGGTCAGCATGGATATATTGAAGAACCGTTTAATGCAGAAATATGGCCTATCAACTGCAAGTTAAACTTCAAGCGGAGCATGAAATTGAAGAGGCTATTGAATGGTATGAAAGCCAATCGCTTGGTCTTGGAGTTGAGTTTTTGATTGAGTTTTTGGCACTTTCTGAGGCAATTGCCCAAAAGCCCAGTTTTTTCACTATGAAAAGTCCACCGTACCGCAGGGCTTTGATGAAGAAGTTTCCTTACGCCATCTATTTTGCCGTTAATGATCCAGCTAAAGAGGTCATTGTTTTATCAATATGGCACGTAAAGCGTGACCCAGAGAAATTAAAGAAGCAGCTCAAATAGTAAAAAAATGGGGGTTTGGCGTAACACCAAACCCCCATTTTCCTAATTCCCAATTGTGACTCGCTCCGGCTTACTCCACACCACCGCATCATTGGAGTAGTAGAGCCAAGCCGCCGACGCAGGGGCTTCGTACTCACCCGGCACGTCTGCTTTCAGGTCGAGGTTCAGTTCCTTCGACTCTCGGCTTTTCATCCCTACAAAGTAGAGGACTACGTAGCTGTCTTTGATTTCATAGAAATCGAACAGGCCACGCTCCTGCATCTGTTTGACCTGCCAAGGCTGCACGCTCAGCCCTGCTGGGATGCCCACGATGACCATCGGGTTTGGTACAGCCTCGTTGCTTCGGTTGGTGACGGTGGTCTTCAGCCTTACCGTTTCTCCGATTGTGGATTGCGGATTGCGGATTGCGGATTGGTTGTCAGCAGTGAGGGTTGTTTTCAATCCAAGTTTGCAGTCAGGATGGCTGTACGGCAAGGTGGTCGAGTACTTCACGGCAAGGTCGTAAGGTAGTGCATCGCCGTCGGCAAATTTGACCCTTACTTCATTTTTTCCTTCGGTAAAATACTGTTCCAATCCATTGAAAACCAGTGCGTTGCGTTCATCGGCGTTGAACTTGCGGCTGCCTATTGACTTGTCATTTACGAACAGTTCCACCTCGCCACCGATGCTTTTTTTCATGAATTTGGCATTTGCTACCAAGGCTTTCAGCGCCAAAACGGTGGCCTGTGTTGATCCGAAACCATGCTGCGTTTTTGCGCCAGCAAGAAAGCGAACTGCCTTGTCAATGATGGCCCGTTCGCTGGCCGATTCACCGCCTTCGGCAGCGTTGGCGTTTGCCAAAAAGGCCAGCGTAGCGAGCGCTGTCGTCTCCACTTTCAGGTTCTGGCCCGTGCTTTGGGTCATGCTCACGGACTTGCCCATCCAACTGCCCTCGGCAGCTTGGGTTTTGGTCAAAACGGTGAGGAACTCCTCCGCCCTGCGGTCGCCGAGGTTCAGCAGCGATTTGGCAGCAAGGGCGACTATGTACGGGTCTTGCGTCTCACGGGCGTCTTTTATCAGCTTCGCAATTTCGGGGGATACCTCCTTTCCGTAGCCTGCCTCGGTCATGCCCCAAGTGATGTACGCATCCGCAATCGTGGATTTTTGGCGCCAGCTGTAGCCGCCATTTTGGCCGAGCCAACCACCCTGGCCATCCCTGCGGGAGAGCAGCCAGTCGGCGGTGCGGTCAATCCATTTTTGGTCAACATCCCAGACTGATTTCATGTCCACCAACTCCATGAGGCCATAAGCCGTGAGTGCCTCTGTGGCAGGGGGATTGCCGTGCCAGTCAAAGCCGCCGCCCTTCACCTCAAAGGTTTTCAGGCGGTTGTAGCCAAAGTGCAACTGCTTGAGGGCGTTCTCCTCAATAGCTGGTGCTGAGGTGTTCGTCGTTCTCAAAAGGTTGACAACCAATACATTAGGGTAATTGACGCTGCTCGTTTGCTCAAAACAGCCGTAGGGCTGGCGAATCATCCGATCCAACCCGGTGGTCAGGTCGCTCAACACGCTGGGGTGTACCGTAAACGTTGCCGAAAGGCTACCCTCCACCACGTCCTTGACGGGCACTTGGAAGGTTTTGCTGCGCTCATTTCCCCCAAAAACCAAGTCAACCGGGAAGCCACGGGGCTGCACTTTTAGCTCCTGCGTGAAGGCGTCGGCGATGCCGTTGGCTTCAAAGGAGACTTTCATTTCCCCAGTTTTTGCGCCGAGCGCAATTTCATAAGTCGGGTAAACCGTCGTGCTCCCCTGTAACACTGTCTGCCAGACCGTGCTTCCCATGCTATCTGATGATACGAGTTCCCAATCTTTGCCAAGTTTCGGAAGCACGGACTGGCAGTCCGTGTTACAAAAACCCTTTGGCATTTCGATGGTGAGCTTGCCGCTTAATGGCTTGCCTGTGTTGTTCGTCAATGCCAGCGGGAAGGCCAACCGGTCACCCGTGAGCAAATTCACGGGCACTTTCACGTCCATGCTGAACGGCATCTGCGTGAAAAACCGCTGCTCGGTGCGCCCAATCGAGCCGTCCGTGCCAAGGCCCTCTACCGTTGCCCGAAAGGTGCTGATGGCGTCGGTGTTGTAGAACTCGACCGTGGCCCGGCCATTTCGCCCAACTTCGAGCTTGGGGGCGAAGAAGACGGTTTTGCGGAAATCAGTCCTTTCGATTGCGGATTTCGGATTGCGGATTGCGGATTCATCTTCGTACTTGGGGGCGTAGAATTGGCGGGGAGCGTGGAAACTGTACGAAGATGGAATCGTTGTTGCCGCTGGTTTAATCACTGAATTTGGAGCCGCTGCTTGTGCGTTCGATTCTTTTTTTGCCTTCGCAAATGGCGGCTTAAATGGTTGGGCAGGTGCTGATGCAATCATATTCCTATCGTCAACTGGTGCAAAAGGTCTTGGTTCAGACAAACTGGTGCCGTACCTCGCCTCTGCGCCTCCAGTGATGACAGGTAATTCTTCAATGGCCTGTTTCGGAGGCAAATTGCCAGTCACTCTTACGCCATCTATATAGTAGTTCGTGGCATCGGAGCGGCTGCCCCTTACGCTCAGGTCACTACCTTCGTCAGCTGATGAAACACCCGCTGAGAAGGAAGAAAGCGCATTTACATCCCTTGTAGGCAGTTGTTTGACTTGCTCGGAAGTCAAAGTTTTTGAGGTAGCTTCTCCTGCCAAGAAGCCCTTTAATTCATTATTCTTCACCTCCATTTTCTTTTTTGAAGGTCGTGCTGGTAGGCTACGAACTTGGTCCATTTTTAGACTGCTGCCGGAAGTTGTATTGTCTTGCTCAATGATGGGGCGCTCGTACCTGACTTCAACGGTGGTCAATTCAACGCCAGCGCTCATCCTCACGTTCAAATTGTTGCCCTTCCCACCACGGACCGGCACGCCCGTAACCCGCTGGGGCGAAAAACCAGTTGTACTAAACTCCACGTCGTAAGTGCCGGGGCCAAGCTCCGTGATGGAGTAGTAGCCTTCTAAATCAGTTTCGGTGCCAGTTACCAGGATGCCATTTTGGTACAATGCCACTGTTCCTAAAACAATAGGCTCGCCTGTATCTGCGTCTTTGAGCGTTCCCTCCATCCGTGTTCCCATCGGCACGGATAGGTCAAAAAAGGAAGAAACCACACCTGGCCCAGGCTGTGCGATTGGTTCAGAAAGTACGAGGGGGGCTAATTTGTTCAACTTGTTCTGTCCAACGTCATAAGGCAATTGTATATGCAGCTCCCTGCCACTACCATTGGATAGTAGATTTTGGTCGCTGATTTTGGTAGAATAGACGGCCATCGGTTGGCCAAAGGGTAGCAACGTGTCTAATTCAAAGCGGCCAAAATTATCGGTCAAGGCAACAATGCTGGAATTCTTGACACCCACCAACATCCTCGGAACGGGATTCCCGTTTTTATCCGTCACAATGCCGTTCGTCACCGCCCGCTCACCCTCGAACTGCATCGCAACCGGCTGATTACCAAGCATCTCCTCCCAAGCCAATCGCCGCCACCCTTGCGTCAGCATCAAATAATCCAGTGCCAGCAACTCGTTTTTCTCAGGGTGTTTTTCCTTGGCTTCAAAATAGAAATTCGGCTCCTCGATTTTCCCTCTCAACTCACTCTCCAGCAACAGGTGCGAGAGGATATGCCCCTGCCTATCATCGGCGAAGGTGAGCAGGTTGTCGTCGGCCACGGCGAGGCTGAACTGGCCGGGCATGGGGATGCCCCGCTCGTCCGTCACGCTAACGGTCATGGTTACTTTTTCCCTCGGCAGGTATTTTTCCTTATCCGTTTTTACGCTGATTTTCAACTGTTTATCGTGGTTCAAAAACACGAGCCGCTCGGCCCTTGGCAGTTCTCGGCTATCGAACAGTGTGACCTGTGCGATGCCGATGGGCAGGTTTTTCACGGGGATGCGGACGAGGTGTGCGCCAGCACGGGCGGGCAAGGTTTCCATGTATTTCATCTCGCCCCGGCAAACGAGGGCGACGTGCAGCGCCTCATCCTCCGTGGAGTTAATTTCCACCGTCAGTTCGTCCTTTTGCAGCGGGTTTATTTTCATCGAAAAACCACGGGGGAAGGCGTCCGGCAGCCCGTATTTTTCTTGGATTCCTTCTGGCTTCGTCAAAATAGCGTGGTAGTTTTCCCCATTAGCCGGGGTAAAATTGAAGGCCCCCATACCTTGGTGGTAGCTCTCGAATTGGGCCACTTCCACACCTTTCGAGTTGATGATTTTGCCAGCAATATCAGCGGGTTTGCCCCATTCGTTCAGTGCCTTGAAGGCAACCGTGGCGGGCAGCCCAGCCACCAAGTCACCGCCCTCCGGCATGAATTGGAGGTCAATCTTGTTCAGCACAATCGGGATGCTGCGGCTGATGCTCTCCGTTTGGCCGTTGTACTGGATGAGCACGTTGAGCAGGCCGTCATTGGTCTCCAACCCCTTTGGCAGGTCGAACTTGATCTTGGCGTGGCCCCGTCCGTCCGTTTTACCTGCCACTTCCGTGAACTGCTGACCGTCGAGGCTGGCTTTTGCACTGAAATCATAGTTGGTGAGCGGCGCATTGGCCAAGGTGTTCAGGTCAATTTTGGCCTCTACCACATCGCCGGGGCCGTAGGCTTTTTTCATAAAATCCAGTTCCATGCGCAGCCTTGGCAGCACGGTGGCTTGCACTTGAACGTCCCGCTCGAAGGCATCGTTGGTGTTGCGCATCCAATTGGTGTAAGCCCTTATTTTATAGAGGCCGCCGGGTGCGTTTTCGTCGAGTTTGAAGTCGCCTGCGGCAATGCCTGTTTTTGCCAGCAGCGTGATTTTTTTCAAAACCGAACCATTGGGAGCAATCAGTTCCACATAAAGAATATCGCTTTTTGGGCTGGCTTTCAGCGTGTTCGCATCACGTAGGTAGGCATTGAACCAGATGTCCTCACCCGGCTCGAAGAACAGGCGGTCGAAGTGGAGATAGACCTTTTCGGAGGAAAGTTGGTGGTTAAAAAAGGAGAGACTGGAAGCGAGTTTTTGATAGAAAGAACTGTCTTGGGTTGGTTTGATTTCAGGGATAAGATTTAGGAAATCAGATTTCAGATTTATGGGTGATTGGTGATTGGTGATTGGTGATTGGGGGGCGGCAGGTGCAAGATTTCCGAAGTCTCGAAGACTTCGGAAATCTGGGGTCGGCGATTTAGTTGCTTTCGCAACAGCTTGATTGTCAGTGGTTTTTTCCTGTGAAATAACCTGTGAAGAGATGGGCGGACTAGCCGCTTGTTGGTCATTGCGTTGCATGAAAAGCATCGCAATGAGAATTAGTAAAGTCGTCATAGCCAAAATAATTTTAGTTAAAAAATAGCTTCTATTTGGAGTCCTGTCATCGAGGAGTTGCTCCATGTTCTTCCACGCCGCCGGGTTGTATTCGAACTCATGGTCGGCGAGTTTTTTTCGGATATTTTGCTTGTTGTCCATTTTTCTACAGGATGTCCCGCTTCCCCTATTTGCTTCGCAAGCCAGCGCAGCCCTAAAGGGGAACCCACGGATGCTCAGTTTGTGGTAGCTTTTCAATTTTTGAATTATCCAAAGCGCTTCCCTGCTTAGGTTCCCCTTTAGGGTTCAGGGGCAAAAGCCGCTCTCGCAGTTGCTTCTTCGCCTCTGCCAGCCGCCATTTCGAGGTGTTTTCGTTGATGCCGAGCAGTTCCGCAATCTCCCGATGGGTGTAGCCTTCCACCACGTTCATCGAGAAAACGGCCCGCTGGTCGGGCGGCAGTTGTTGGATGAGTCGGTAAATGTCCTCGGCCTGTAATTGCGCCAGCATGCCGTCGTCGTGCGGCGTTTCGGGTGGCTCGCCAAAGCGGAAGACACTGCGCATTTTCACCTGCGAGCGCACGAAATCAATCGCCGTGCGCAGCGTGATGGTGGCCATCCAACCGAAGAGGCTTCCCTGCTCCGAGTACTCGCCGATGCTTTGGAAGATTTTCAGGAACGCCCGGTTGAGCACGTCCTCTGCTTCGGGGCGGCTGCCAGTGTACCTCATGCAGGTGCCGAGCAACCGGCCATAATACCGTTGGTAAAGGCAATGCTGTGCCGTTCGGTGCTGCTGTCGGCAACCCTCCACAAGGAGGGCCTCCGGGCTTTGAGTCGTGTATTGCTGTTGCATCTGCATCTGTTTTGGACAACGAGGTCAGTCCGAAAAATGGTTGGTGGCTGCGGGGAAAAACTTTTTGGCAGATGCTATTTATCGGGAAGAATGCATAAAGGGTGAATGATGAATGGTCAGAATGATGAATTGGGAGGCTTGATTCATCATTCTGACCATTCATCAATCATCATTAATAAGAGGCTCCAAAATCCTGTACCCATAGGTCGTCCAACACGGCTACCCCCATTTCTTTGAAGCCGCCGCTCATCAAGTTTCGGCAATGACCGGGGCTAACCTTCCACGCAAGCAGGGTATTTTCGAAACTGCCATAGCCTTCGGCAATGTTTTCCCCGACGGCTGCCCATTTGTAGCCAGCCCTGTCGGCCCGTTTGCCGATGCTGCTTCCATCGCTGCCCGTGTGGCCGAAGAAATTGTTGCGCCGCATATCGCTCGCATGGGAGAGGGCGGCCCTCTCCAGTTTGGCGTTCCATTTCACCGGGCCAACTGGGGGCATATAACGTCTGCCGCAATGGCAGCCCTTTGCCCGGAGGCGGTTCACGGCATCGAGCATCGTCTGCTTTTCGGAGGCTGGTAAAATGGCAAGGGTAACAGTTTCTGTTTTTGGAAGTATGGCGGTAAGTACGAATGCCAGTGTGGCAACAGCTTTTGTTACTATCATGGTCAGTGCTGAATTTTGTTCTTGAACTGCCCATTTAACGTTCACAAAAACTTCGTTCGTGTTTGACACAACTTTTGCTCGTTGTTAAAGTTTTTAGAAATATCCGTTTTCATCGAATATGGCAGATAAGGTTTCATTCAAGGAAAAATTCAAGGATTTCGTCAAACAGGGGGCAACTCCAAAAGCATTGGCTGCATCCAGCACCATTGGCTTATTGCTTGGCATCTTCCCAGTTTTGGGGGTTACGACCTTTATGATGGGGGCTATTTCCGTTCGCTGGCGGCTGAACTTGCCATTGATGCTTGTCTTGAGTTATTTGATTTACCCGTTCCAGATTGGGTTGCTCATTCCGTTCGTAAGGGTGGGGGAGTGGGCGACTGGCGCTGCACCTGCCCAACTTTCCCTGGATGCTTTGGGAAAGGCATTCGAGGCCAATTTTTTTCAGGCGATAGTTGACCTTGGGGCCGCCAACCTGCAAGCCTTGGTCGGTTGGAGCTTGCTGGCCCTACCGTTGGGCTTATTGCTCTATTTACTGCTCTTGTTTTTTTACCGGTATTTCCTCTTGCGTTTCAAAAAGCCTTCCCACCCCATGAATGAGGAAGCGAAGGTGGTCTCAGATTGAATAATTTGGGAAGGCGATATAGGTTTAGTACACTGTAAACTAAGTTTCTTGACATTTTGTCTTGGTGTTTTATCCAAGAGGATTGAAAAATTGCGAAGCAATTTTTCAATCCA
>WBZM01001282.1_pt1 | contig 25757 bp, 12 predicted proteins | sample 5204271 | NCBI WGS metagenome assembly WBZM01 (sample SAMN12344346, study PRJNA552823) | activated sludge metagenome | biome: Activated sludge suspended growth; feature: Nitrification reactor; material: Wastewater; isolation source: activated sludge from nitrification reactor of wastewater... | reverse complement strand
ACCTCGAGCTCGACAGCGTCCTCACCCCCGGACGGACGCTCACCATCCCGGCCGGGTGGACGCTGGTCGTCTCCCCCACACCCGCGTCCCCCGGCCAGGCACCCACCCAGGCGACCCAGACCCCGACCGCCGCCGCGCAGGCGAGGATCGACACCGTCGTCGCCTACGCAAAGGCACAGATCGGCAAGCCCTGGGAGTTCGCCGCCGACGGCCCGGACACCTTCGACTGCTCCGGCCTGACGAAGATGGCGTACGCCCAGATCGGGATCGGCCTGCCGCACTCGAGCTTGCTCCAGGGCAATCGTGGTGTCGCGGTCGACTTCGTGAACGCCGACATCCAGGCGGGCGACCTGATCTTCATGGCCTCGAGCAACGGCACGCCCGGGGTGATCGGCCACGTGGGCATCGCGATCGACTCGAAGCGCTGGATCCACTCGCCCGAGTTGGGTGACGTGGTGCGGATGGGGTTCATCCCGTCGGACGCGAAGATCATCTCGGTCCGACGTTTCGTCACCGCCTGATGCTCACCGCCTGATCGTCACCGTGCGATCGCGGGCCGCGACAGGACGGCGTCGAGTTCGTCGAGCAGCACGTCGGCCTCGGCCCGCCCGAACACGATCGGCGGCTTCAGCTTGAGCACGTTGTCGGCGGGACCGTCGGTGCTGATCAGCACGCCGCGTGCCCGCATCCGCTCGGCCACGTCGCCGGCGAAGGCGGTGGCCGGCTCGCGCGTGTCGCGGTCGGTCACCAGGTCGACCCCGAGGTACATGCCCTCACCCCGCACGTCGCCGATCGCCTCGTGGCGCTGCTGCAGTGCGCGCAACCCGTCGACGAGGTACGAGCCGGTGTCGAGTGCCCTGGCCTGCAGTCCCTCGCCCTCGATCACGTCGAGCACGGCCATGCCGACCGCGCAGCTCACCGGGTTGCCCCCGAAGGTGTTGAACCACTCCATGCCGTTGGCGAAGGCCCCGGCGATCTCGGCTGTGGTGACCACCGCCGCGAGCGGGTGACCGTTGCCCATCGGCTTGCCGAGGGTGACGATGTCGGGCACCACGCCCTGCAGCTCGAAGGCCCACATCGCGCGGCCCACACGGCCGAAGCCCACCTGCACCTCGTCGGCGATGCACAGCGCGCCGGCGGCGCGTGCGTGCTCGTACGCACGGGCCAGGTAGCCGTCGGGGAACACGACCTGGCCGCCACAACCGCTGATCGACTCGGCGATGAAGGCCGCCGGGCCGCGCGAATCGTGGTCGACCGCACGGGCGATCGCCGCAGCGACGTCGTCGCCGTAGGCCTGGCCGGCCGCCGGCTCGTACGAACGGAGCCGACCTCGGTACGGGTCGGGCAGCTCGGCGAGTTGCACGTGCGGCTGCCGACCACCGCCGCCCCTGCGGTTGAACTTGTACGCACTGATCTCGACCAGGTCGTTGGTGTTGCCGTGGTAGCCCCAGTCGACGGCGACCACGTCGTGGCGGCCCGTGACCGTACGGGCCAGGCGCAGCGCCAGTTCGTTGGCCTCGGAGCCGGAGTTGACGAAGTACACCACCCGCAACGGGTCCGGGAACGTGGCAGCGAGTCGCTCGGCGTAGTCGAGGATCGTGCGATGCAGGTAGCGGGTGTTGGTGTTCAGCACGGCAGCCTGGCGGGCGAGCGCCTCGACGACGTGCGGGTGCGCGTGGCCGACGTGGCACACGTTGTTGACGCAGTCGAGGTGGTGTCGACCGGTGTGGTCGACCAGCCAGGCGCCGTCGCCGCGCACGATCGTGAGCTTCGCCCGGTAGCTCGTCGACAGCGACGGGCCGAGGTCGACGTGACGCCGCTCGAGCAGGTCGGCGGGCGGCTCGGCGTTCGCCCAGGTGTCCGGTCCGAAGCGCAGCAACAGGTCGGCATCGGGCACGATCTGACGCCACACCGACATGCGACTGGGCTCGCCGGCCCCTTCGAAGTTGCCGTCCGGTCCCACGTCGGGGTCGGCCATCAGGTCGGTCATGATCTGGATGTGCACGTGCGGCGCCCAGCCGCCGTTGACGGTGTGATCACCCACGAACGCGATCACCTCGCCCGCCTCGACCCGCTGGCCCGGGCGGACGGTGCTGAGGGTGCGGCGGCTGAGATGGCCGTAGAGCACCCAGAACGGGCCGGCCTCGCCGGCGTCGTGCCGCACGATCACCGTGGGGCCGTAGTCGAACGGGAGGTCGTTGTCGACCACGGTCTCGACCGTGCCCGGCAGCATCGAGTGCACGGGGGTGCCGTCGGCGACGAACAGGTCGATGCCGGTGTGCACCGAACGGGTCTCGGGGGCGTCGGTGGTGAACTGGTCGCCCGCGTACACGTTGCGGTCCTCGCCGTAGCGGCCGATCGCCACGACGGCGTCGTGCGCGGCCATCTCTCGCTGCATCCAGTCCCAGTACGCGACGGGATCGCCCGCGACGTGCATGCCGGGTGCGCCGTCGGCGAGGCTCACCACGATCCGTCCGGCGCGACGCAGGTCGAACGGCAGCGGCGACACGGGACGGCAGTCGCTGCTCCGCAGCCAGGCGACGATCGCGTCGTGCTGCGGCACCGCCGGCAACCCGGCGGCGTCGCGGGCGACGAAGTGGAGGAACTCCGGGCGCATCCCGACGAGGCGGTGCAGCAATCGGAGCGCCGGTGCCTGGGTGACCGTCAGATAGGCGTTGTCCGGGAACTCGTGCGCTCGACGGGACGAGATGACGACGCTCATCGCGAGCCGCGCTGCGGTCAGGTCGAACACCACGCGCAGTTCGGCGGGCTCGAGCGGCGTGTGCTCGACGAAACCGCCGATCACGCGTCTGGCCGTGGCCACCACGTCGGGCACTTCGAGCAGGGCGTACGCGAGGCCGACCGCCAGCTCGTTCACGCGGCGACCGAACGTGGCGTCGCCGAAGTCGATCAGCCCACCCACCCGTGCGGCGTGGACGAGCACGTTGAAGTCGTTCGCGTCCTGGTGCAGTACCTGCGCGGGCAGCTCGTGGAGCACGGGCAGCACCCGTTGCTCGTGACGGCGGAAGGCGGTGGCCACCACCGCACGGTCGTCGGCGTCGGCCACGTCGTCGGCCCAGCTGCGCACCAGCGCGGCGTCGTCGAGGTTCCACAGGAAGCCCGGACGATGCGCGGCCGGGTGACCGAAGCCGCGCAGCCCGGCACTCAGGCGTCCGAGCAGCCGGCCGAGCTCGACCTCGAGCTCGGGTGTGCGGGGCACGCTCGCCAACGTCTGCCCCGGCAGGTGCGAGACGACGCGCACGTGATGCGCACCCACGGTGGTCGCGGCGAAGCCACCTCGGGTGTGCACCACGCGCGGCACCGGCAGGTCGGGCGCCACGCGGGCCAGGTGCTCGAGCATCGCCAGCTGCAGGTCGAGCACACCCGTGTCCTCGTGCGCGTTGGCCACCTTGAGCACGTACGTGCCGTCGGCAGTGATCACGCGCGCGTTCTGGTCGCGCTCGCTGTCGAGGAGCTCGATCGTGCCGTCGAGCCCGAAGTGCTCGCTCGCCAGGGCGGCGAGCTCGTCCGGGGCGAACGCAGGAGCCGGGTGCCGGAAGACGTCACGGAGGGCGGTCACCCGCCCGACGCTACCGGCCGCCCGAGATCCTCCTGGGCGCCAGTGAAGTCGGCCGACCAGCGTCGGTGATTCGACCGCGGCACCCAGGACACTCGACCGCACCACCGCCGCTCGTTCTGGGCGCCAGTGAAGTCGGCCGACCAGCCCCTGTGAGTCGACCGTGGCACCCAGGACGACCAACCGCTCACCCGCCGCTCGTTCTGGGCGCCAGTGAGGTCGGCCGACCAGCGTCGGTGAGTCGACCGTGGCGCCCAGGACGTGGGCGCTACCGGCCGGTGAAGTTGGCGGGCCGGCGCTCCAGGAACGCGGCGACACCCTCACGGTGGTCGTCGCTCTTGAAGCACGCGGCCATGGCCACCGTGTGGCGTTCCATGTGCTCGCCGACGGGGGCGGTGAGGCCCTGGTGCACGAGCTGCTTGATGAGCCCGAGGCTGTGCGGCGACCCGGCGGCGATGGTGTGGGCCAGCTCGATCGCCTTGGGGAGCAGGTGGTCGCTCAGCACGACCTGCATCACGTACCCCAGGCGCAACGCCTCGTCGGCGTCGATCATCGCCCCCGTGTAGAGCAGGCGCAGCGCCGGCTGCACGCCGACGATGCGCGGCAGCAACCACGTGCCGGCGCCCGTGTCGGGGACGAGCCCGCGGTGCACGAAGTTCCACGCGAACTTGGCGTTGGGACTGCACAGGCGGATGTCGCACTGCGACGTGAACTCGGCCCCCATGCCGACCGCGGGGCCGTCGATGGCGCAGATGGTGGGCTTGCGAGCCTCGGCGATCGGCCACCACTTGTGGCGTTCCTCGGCCGTGCCGCGCAGGCCGCGCGACTCGCCGGGCACGGTGGCCAGGTCGGCGAGATCGGTGCCGGCGCAGAACGCTCCGGGCACACCGGTGATCACGATCACGACCGTGTCGGGATCGTGGTCGGCACGCCCGACGGTCTCGATGAACTGGCCGAGCATCGCGTACGTCATCGCGTTGCGCTTCTCCGGCCGGTCGATGGTGACGATGCCCACCTTGCCTTCGCGGTGGTACCTGATGAGCTCGCGTTCGGCGCCGTCGGTCATGCGACCGAACGTAGTCGTGGCCGTGTGCATCGGGCAGGGCCGGACGACCCCCGCCGGTTCACGCGAGCGGTGGGCCCCAGGTGGCGAGGGTCGGCAGCACCGACGCGGCGCAGGCGAGATCGTCGATCAGCGGTCGGTCGGTGCGTTCGTCGTCGAGCGCGGCGCAGGCCGCGAGCACGGGGACCAGCCCGTCGGGCGCGGCGACGCCGCACGCGCGCACGGCCCGCAGCGCGACGACCAGCTCGCACGACAGCACGGTGCGCACGGCCTCGACCGAGTCGTGCAGCGCGAGCGCTCCCCGATTGGCGAACGTGGCATGGTCCTCGGCGCCGACCGAGATGGTGGTGGTGGCGCGGCTGACGGGGTCGGCGGCGCCGCGGAGTGCGTCGAACGCGGACGCCGCGGTGTACTCGATCACCATCACGCCGCTGCTGCCCGACGGGCCGTCGGAAAGGAACCGCCGCTGCCCGGTGTACGCGGGATCGTCGAGCTTGAGCAACCGAGCGACGGACGTCGCGAACCACTGCACGAGCGCCAGCCGGGCGGCGTCGAGGCGCAGCGCCAGACCGGTGAGCATGAACGACCCGTGGTGCCACACCTGCCCGTCGGCGAAGCGAGGGTTCTCGGCACGCGCGGCGATGCAGGCGTCGATCTCGGCGATCGCCTCGGCCACCACGGTGAACGTGGGGCCGGCGACGAACGGGATGCACCGGAACGACAGCGGGTCCTGCGTACGCGGCGGCGATGCCGGCCCCTCGCCCAGCAGAGTGCGCATCGAGGCGGCGACGGCCTCGACACCCGGGGACGGGCGGGTGCCGACGGCGACGGTCGACCACTGCTGCGCGTTGGCGTGCACCGCGAACGCCGACAGCGCCGCGACCGGCAACGAGGCGCGCACCAGCTGGCCGATCTCGTGCGCGGCGAGCGACGCGGTGGCCAACGTGGGCGCGCTCGAGCTCATGAACGCGAGCGCTGCGTCGGCGCCGAGGTCGTCGAGGTACGCGACGACCTCGCCGTCGTCCCAGGCGCGCTCGCCGAGCAGGCAGAGTGCGAGCTCGGCCAGACCGGTGATGTCGCCGGTGCCGACGCCCCCGAACCGGCGCACGGGCGCGCCCCGTCCGTCGGCGAGCGAACGCACCAGTGCGTCGAGCACGTCGTAGGGCAGGCCGGATCCGGCCGCCGCGAGCTGGCTCGCACGGATCAACGACGAGGCGCGCCCCACCCTGCGGTCGAGCACCGCGCCGGCACCGGTGGCATGTGAGCGGACCAGCCGTCGCCCGTGGCCGCCGTCGACGTCGTCGGCGGGCTCGTCGCGGTTGGCGCCGACGCCGGTGGTGCGGCCGTACGCCCGGCCGGCGCTCGAGGCTGCTCTCGCCTCACGCTCGCCGGCGCGGAGTTCGGCCTCGACGGACGGAGCGAGCATGACGCGCTGTTGCGACGACGCGTCCGCCGCGAGCGACGACGTGTGACAGGAGCTCGGCCGAGGACCAGTTCGCGCACGGCGGGGAGGCTACCGATCGGGGTTCAGCGGCGCAGACCGTTCCAGCTGTGGATCACCTGGAAGTAGTTGGCGCGGTCGTACACCTCGGGGTCGGGCACGTTCTCGCGGCTGACGCTGCCCCGCAGCTGGCTCACGCTGTCGTAGTCGCGCTCGTCCATCCAACGCACGACTTCGCGCCGCAGCTCGAGCAGGTGCTCGGGTCCGTGACGCAACAACGCGCTGGTGGTCATCACGACGTCGGCGCCGGCCAGCAGCAACTTCAGGGCGTCGGGGCCCGTGTGCACGCCGCTCGACGCAGCGAGCGAGCCGCGCACGAACTCGCGCAGCACGCCGATCCAGTGCAGCGACAGCCGCGACTCGGCCGAGGTGGACAGCTGCAGCTTGGGCCGGACCTCGAGCGTGTCGAGGTCGATGTCGGGCTGGTAGAGCCGGTTGAACAGCACGAGGCCGTCGGCACCGGCGAGTTCGAAGCTCTTGGCGGTGTGCGCGAGCGCGGTGAACCACGGGCCGATCTTCACCGCCAGCGGCACCGAGATCTCGGCCTTGACCTCCTCGATCAGCTCCATGTAGCGCCGCTCGACCTCGGCCGCCGACACCATCGGGTCGGTGACGGTGTCGTACAGGTTGAGCTCGATCGCGTCGGCTCCGGCCTCCGCGAGCAGCTTCGCGTAGCGCACCCAACCGCCGGGCGAGACCCCGTTCAGGCTGGCGATCACCGGGATCGACAGCGCCGCCTTGGCATCCTCGACCAGGTCGAGGTGGTGGTCGGGGCCGACCTCCATGCCGTCGAGCTGCGGCAGGTAGCTGAGGGCCTCGTGGTGGCTGTCGTTGCCCAGGCTCGCGTACTCGACGGCGAAGGCCTCGTGCTCGATCTGCTCCTCGAACAGGCTCGGCAGCACGATCGCACCGGCCCCGGAGGCCTCGAGCCGGTCCCACATCGCCGGGTCGCCCGTGACGGGTCCGGGTGACGCCACGAACGGGCTGTGGAGCTTGAGCCCGAGGTACATGGTGGTGAGGTCGGTCACGACTCGTCCTCCTGTTCGGCGAGCGTCGCACCGCCGGCGTGCTCGGGCGCCGAGCGTTCGAGCCCGGCCAGCTGTTGGTAGTAGTTCCACCGGCCGGCGACGTCGGCCTGGGCGAGCCGCAACAGCTCGGCGGCGCGGGCGGGGTCGCTGCGGGTGAGCATCGCGAACCTCGCCTCGCTGCGTGCGAACTCGTCGTACGGGACCGACGGCTCGGCACTGTCGAGCTCGAACGGGTGCGTGGCCTCGCCACCACCCGGGCGATAGCGGTAGAGCGGCCAGTGTCCGCTCTGCACCGCGGCCTTCTGCTGCAGCATCGAGCGCGACATGTCGTAGCCGTGGGCCACGCAACTGGAGTAGGCGATCACCAGCGACACGCCCGGCCAGGCGGCCGCTTCGAGCAGGGCCTTCACGGTCTGCACGTCGCTCGCGCCCATCGCGATCTTGGCGACGTACACGTCGCCGAAGGTCATCGCCTCGAGGCCGAGGTCCTTCTTCGCGATGCCCTTGCCACTGGCCGCGAACTTCGCGACGGCCGCGCGTGGCGTGGCCTTCGACGCCTGCCCGCCCGTGTTCGAGTACACCTCGGTGTCCATCACCAGGATGTTGACGTTGCGGCCGCTGCCGAGCACGTGGTCGAGCCCGCCGGCACCGATGTCGTACGCCCAGCCGTCGCCGCCGACGATCCACACGCTCCGGCCGACCAACGCCCCGGCGATCTCCACCAGACGTGCGGCGTCGGGCGAGTCGATGCCGGCGAGTGCCCCGAGGAGCTGATCGACACGAGCGCGCTGGGCGGCGATGCCGGCGTCGTCGACGTCGTCGATCCCGTCGAGGATCGACGTGGTGAGCGCGGGATCGAGCCGGTCGCCGAGGCGACCGAGCGTCTCGAGTGCGGCACGCCGTTGCGCCTCGTAGCCGAGGCGGATGCCGAGACCGAACTCGGCGTTGTCCTCGAACAGGCTGTTGGCCCACGCCGGGCCCCGGCCGTCGGCGCCCGTGGTGTACGGGGTGGTCGGCAGGTTGCCGCCGTAGATGCTGGAACACCCGGTGGCGTTCGCGATCAGCAGGCGGTCTCCGAACAGTTGGGTGAGCAGCTTGAGATACGGCGTCTCGCCGCAGCCCGAGCAGGCGCCGCTGAACTCGAACAGGGGCGTGCGCAGCTGGCTGGTCTTCACCGACGCCGGGTCGAACCGGGTGGCGTCGGCGCCCTCCAGCGCGACGAACTCGTCCCACGCCACCCGTTCGGTGTCGAGGTGTTCGCCGATCGGGCGCAGGTTGATGCTCTTGCGCTTCACCGCGGTCTTGTCGTGTGCGGGACACGCGACGACGCACAGGCCACAGCCGGTGCAGTCGTCGGGCGCGACCTGCACGGTGAGGTTGAGCCCGGGCACCTCGCGCGAGCGGAAGCTCTTGGTCTTGAGCACGCTGTCGGCACCAAGGTCGTCGGCCTCGTACACCTTCAGGCGGATCGCCGCGTGCGGGCAGACGATCGCGCACTTGCCGCAGTCGATGCAGAGGTCGGGCTCCCAGATCGGGATCTCCGGGGCGATCGTGCGGCGTTCGACCTTGGCCGTGCCGGTCGGGAACATGCCGTCGGGCGGCATCGCGCTGACCGGCAGCAGGTCGCCCTCGCCCGCGAGCATGCGGGCGGTGACCCGCTGGACGAAGTCGGTGCTCCCGGCGGGTACGACGGGCCGGCGGCGCAGGCCCGAGTCGGCGGCGGCGCCGACGGGCACCGCGTGCAGGTTGGCGAGCGTGGTGTCGACCGCGGCCACGTTGCGCTCGACGATCACCGCCCCACGCTTGCCGTAGGTGTGCTCGATCGCGTCCTTCAACGCGGCGATCGCCTGCTCGGTGGGCAGCACCCCCGAGAGGGCGAAGAAGCACGTCTGCATGACGGTGTTGACGCGGCCGCCCAGGCCGGCGTCCTTCGCCACCGCTGCCGCGTCGATCGTGTACAGCTGCAGCCCGCGTTCGAGCACCTGCCGCTGCGCTTCCTCCGGGAGGGCGCGCCACACGTCGTCCGGTCGGTGCGGGCTGTTGATCAACACGACCGCGCCGTGCGCGGCGACCTTCAGCACGTCCATGCGCTGCAGGAAGTTCCACTGGTGCACACCCACGAACGTGGCCTGGTCGACGAGGTAGGTGCTCTCGATCGGCCGCTCGTCGAAGCGCAGGTGGCTCACCGTCATCGAGCCCGACTTCTTCGAGTCGTAGACGAAGTAGCCCTGCACGTGCAGATCGGTGTGGCTGCCGACGATCTTGGCGGTGTTCTTGTTGGCGCCGACGGTGCCGTCGCTGCCGAGCCCGTAGAACACGGCGCGCACCTTGGCCCGGTCCGTGCTGAACGACGGATCGACGTCGAGGCTGAGGCGCGTGACGTCGTCGAGGATGCCGACGGTGAAGCCGTTGCGCGGCGACGCGGCCGCGGCCTCGTCGAACACGGCCTTGGCCATCGCCGGCGTGAACTCCTTCGAGCTCAACCCGTAGCGACCGCCGATCACGCGCGGTTTGGCACCTGCGCCCCAGTGTTCGTCGTCGCTGTGCCACAGCGCCGACAGCACGTCGAGGTGCAGCGGCTCGAACGGCGCACCGGGTTCCTTGGTGCGATCGAGCACCGCGACCGTCCGCACGCTCGGCGGCAGCGCGGCGAGGAGCTCGGCGGTCGGGAACGGCCGGAACATCCGGACCACGGCCACGCCCACCCGCTCGCCGGCGGCGTTGAGCGCGTCGACGGTCTCGGTGACCGCACCGGCGGCCGACCCCATCAGCACGACAACCCGATCCGCGTCGGGCGCGCCGTGGTAGTCGACGAGGTGGTAGCGACGGCCCGTCAGTTCGGCCAGCCGGTCGAAGGTGGCCTGTGTGGCAGCCGGTACGGCGTCGTAGAACGGGTTGCACGCCTCGCGGGCCTGGAAGAACACGTCGGGGTTCTGCGCGGTGCCGCGGATCATCGGACGGTCGCTGTCGAGCCCACGACGACGGTGCTCGACCACGTGGCGTTCGTCGATCAGGGTGCGCAGCTGCGCCTCGCTCACCGGGATCACGGTGTTGAGCTCGTGGCTCGTGCGGAAGCCGTCGAAGAAGTGCAGGAACGGGATCCGGCTCTCGAGCGTGGCGGCATGGGCGACGGCGGCGAAGTCGCCGGCCTCCTGCACGCTGCTCGCGCACAACATGGCCCATCCCGTGGTGCGGGCGGCCATGACGTCGCTCTGGTCACCGAAGATGCTGAGCGCGTGGGTGGCGACCGCGCGGGCAGCCACGTGCAGGACCGCCGGCGTGAGCTCGCCGGCGATCTTGAACATGTTGGGCAGCATCAGGAGCAGTCCCTGGCTGGCGGTGAACGTGGTCGCGAGCGCCCCGCGGGTGACCGCACCGTGCAGCGCACCGGCCGCCCCGGCCTCACTCTGCATCTCGATCACCTCGGGGACCACGCCCCACAGGTTCTGGTGCCCTCGGGCGCTCCAGTCGTCGGCGAACTCGCCCATCGCCGACGCCGGCGTGATCGGGTAGATCGCGATGACCTCGCTGGCGAGGTGGGCGACGCGGGCCGCCGCCTCGTTGCCGTCCATGATGTGGTGCTCGGCGGTGGCGGAGCTGGCGGCCGGCTCGGCCGAGCCGGCCTGCGGACTGTGCACCGGAGCGCTGGTGTCCTGGGTGTGATCGGTGGTCATGACCGCTGCCACCCCGGGACCCGGTCGGTCCGCCAGCACAGGACCTCGCCCGTGTCGACGTCGCGGATGGACTCCTTCTGCTGCCACCCGTCGGGGACGGGCAGTTCGTCGGCAGCAGCCTTCGCGGCGTCGACGCTGGTGAAGCGGCGCGGCGGGAGCTCGGTGCCGTCGACGGTGGGGGGAGCACCGTCGTGCACGACGGTGTGGATGACCAGTTCGACTTCCGGCATGCCCCAAGCCTGCGCCCCTGCGCACCGGCGCGAGTAGGGCCGATGGTCACCGGCGACGGCGTCGACCTGCCGGGTCGTCGGCGGTGTGGGCGCGGGACGGGACGTCCGGCCCGCCGATCAGTTGCCGAAGTCCCAGCCGATGCCCTTCGCGTACTGACCGAGGACGTTCTTCGCGATCAGGATCTTGTGCACCTCGTCGGGACCGTCGGCGATGCGCAGCGTGCGAGCGCCCTGGTACATGCCCCACAGCGGCAGGTCGTTGCTCACCCCGGCGGCCCCCCACACCTGGATCGCACGGTCGACCACGCGGGTGTAGGCGGCGGGCACGTACACCTTGATCGCGCTGATGTCGGTGCGCGCCGCCTGCAGCCCCTGGTCGATCTTCTCCGCAGCGTGGATCGTGAACAGCCGGGCGGTCTGGATGTCGATGTAGCTGTCGGCGATCGCGCCCTGGGTGAACTGCTTGTCGGCGAGCACGCCACCGTGCACCTGGCGGCTGGCCGCCCGCTCGACCATCAGGTCGAAGGCGCGCCACATCTGCCCGATGCAGTTCATGCAGTGGTAGATCCGGCCGGCGCCGAGCCGGTCCTGCGCGGCCTGATGACCCTCGCCCACACGGCCGAGCGCGTTGGCGACCGGCACGCGGACGTTCTCGTACTTCACCTCGCAGTGGTCGCTCTCCTTGCGGCCCCACACGCCGATGCCGCGGACGATGTTCACGCCCTTGGTGGCGGTCGGCACGATGATCTGCACCATCGGTCCGGTCTTCTTGTCGGTCGCCCCCTGGTCGACCACTCGCGCCATGAGGATGAAGAAGTCGGCGTCGATGCCGTTCGAGGTGAACCACTTGTGGCCGTTGATCACGAACTCGTCACCGTCGATCACCGCCGTCGTGTCGAGCGAGCGCGGATCGCTGCCCGGGTTGTGCGGCTCGGTCATCGAGAAGCCGGACTCGAGCACACCATCGATCAACGGCAGCAGCCACTGCTGCTTCTGCTCCTCGGTGCCGTACTTCACCAGGATCGACTGGTTGCCCGAGTTCGGCGCGACCACACCGAAGAGGCTGGCCGCGCCGATGGCGTAGGCGAGCACCTCGTTCATGTAGGCGTGCGCCAGGAAGTCGAGGCCCATGCCGCCGTACTCCTTCGGCAGGTGCGGCGCCCACAGACCGGCCTTCTTCACCTTCTCCTTGATCTCGGCGCGCAACTCCAACACCTCGGTGCGGTCGTGGAAGCTGTCGTCCTCGCGACGTTCACGCCACAGCCGGCCCTCGTTGGGGATGATGTCGGTGTTGACGATCTCGGCGGTGCGCATCCGGATGTCGTTGATCCGCTCGTCGAGCGTCGGGATCGGCTTGCAGTTCATGGCCATGGGCCGACCGTAGGGATCGCGACCCCGGCGTTCCAGGGTCGGACGGCCCGTGCCGCCGGTCGGGCCTCAGCCGAGCAGGCGCGCGAGCCCGGCCTCGGCGGCCGTCAGATCCGTCCGGCCGTGCGCCTCGAGGCGGGTGAGGTAGCTGACGGCCACCTTGCCCTGCTCGACCATGCCACCGTCGGTGTCGGGCGGCAGCTCGACGGCGTCGCCCCACTCCATCTTCACGATGAACGCGTCCTCGTGGCCCTCCTTGGGCGTGAGCGTCGCGCTCGACATCCGGCGGGGCGGCTCGACGCCCACTCGGGCGTGACCCCAGCCGTCGATCTCGTCGAGCTCGCAGTTGGGCACGTTGATGTTCACCACCGCGGCGTCGTCGAGCGTGCCGGCGGCGATGGCCTCGACCATGCCCCCGACGAAGCTGCTCGCGACGGCCGCGGCGGTGTGCCACTTCTGGCCGATGAGCATCTCGTCCCAGCCCTGGCCCTCGACACCGAACCCGGTGACGGCCTGGCTGACCGCGACCCCGGGGATGTGGCCGTTGCGGCCGCTGAGACAGGCGCCCACGGTGCCGGAGTGGTACACCGACCGGCCGACGTTGACCCCCGGGTTGATGCCCGACACGATCAGGTCGAACGGCTCGCCGAACGCACCCAAGCGGGCGAACATGACGCACAACGCAGGCGGGCCCGACACCGACCACGCCTCGTCGATCCCGTCGATGTGGCGACGGCACACCTCGGGCACGATCAGGTGCAGCGCGCCGAGCGCCGCGCCGGCGCCGGAGAACTCACGATCGGGGGCGATGATCACCACCTCGCCGTGTTCGCGCATCGCACGTGCCAGCACGTGCAGTCCGATCGAGTCGATGCCGTCGTCGTTGGTCAGCAGGATCCTCATCGGCATCCATCTTGGCGCGCGTCGACCACGAGCGCGACGACCCGACCGCCGACACGAGCCGAACTCCCGGTGAACTCGCGGTGTGCGTCGAGCACCATCGCGGTGAACGCGCCGTCGGCACCCGGGGTGACCCGCACGTCGTCGTGGCCGAGGATCCGCCCACCGGTGGTGCTCCACGCCTTGTAGACGGCTTCCTTCACCACGAACACCCAGGTGGGGTCGAGGTCGCGCTCCTCCGGGCGGAGCACCACGTCGGCCACGTCGCCGTCGACCGCACCTTCGGGTTCGACATCGACCCCCAGGGCCACCACCCGCGCGTCGGTGCTCACCGCGGCGACCGCGAGCTCGTCGTCGTGGGCCAGGCTCGCCACCACGCCGGCGGGCACCGCAGGTGCGCGCGTGGCCAGCACGGTCACCGGACCGTCGGAGCCGAGCAGCGAGCGCAGCAGGGCGCGTCCGGACGCGAACTCGCGGCGACGCTTCGCCACCGCACCCGCCACGATCGCCGCTTCGTCGGGGTGCAACCGCGCCTCGTCGGCCGCGTCGATCGCGCGTGCACCGACCTGGACGTGCGCGGGCGCCAGTGCGCGCAACGCCGTGTCGATCGCGGCGACCGCGTCGGCCGCGCTCACGGCTCGCCCGTCAGCTGCCGGCGCGAGCCGACAGCGACATCGCCGCGTGCTCGGCGGCCAGGATCTGCTCGCGCATCTTCGCGGCCAGCACCCGCACGTTGGGCTCGAGCACCATCGAGTCGTGGTCGCCCGGCATCTCGAAGACGTCGACGCGGTCGCAGTGGGGCGTCCAGCCGTTGTCCTCGTAGATGAAGCGCTTGTCGCGGTTGATCATCCGGCCCTCGCCGAACACGTGAGTCGGGTTGAGCTTCGGGCGGAACAGGCTGATCGTGCCCGGGTGGTGGCGCACCTGGTAGCGGGCGATCGCACGGTAGAAGGCGGCTTCGATCTCGCTCGAGTGCAGCGAACCGTCCTCGGACTCGTCGACGATGCCGAGACGACGGCGACGCACCACCTGGCGCCAGGCGAGCCGATCCTTCACCCAGTCGATCGGGTATCGGATGCCCTCGCGCTGCAGGTTCTGCAGGTGGAACTTGATCTTGTCGTCGGTGGTGAGGTCGGGACCCTGCGGGAGCGGCGTGTCGAGCATCACGAGCAGGATCGTCTCCTCCCCCACCTCGCGCAGCTGGCGAGCCATCTCGAGCGCGGCGATGCCGCCGCCGGAGAAGCCACCGAGCAGGTACGGGCCGTGCGGTTGCACCTGGCGGATCTCGACCAGGTAGTCGCGCGCCATCTCCTCGAAGGTCTCGTGCGGGGCGTCGCCGCCGAACAGGCCGCGGGCCTGCACGCCGTAGAACGGTCGGTCGCCGCCGATCTGGTTGGCGAGATGACGCAGGTTGAGCACGTTGCCGAACATGCCGGCCACCAGGAAGAACGGCAGGTTCGCCCCACCGCCACCCGTGTGCATCGGCACGAGGTAGGTGAAGCGGGGGCGTTCGACGACCGCGACCGGGGCATCGCCCTCGGCGGCGTCGCCGCGGGTGCCGACCGCGGCGCGGATGAGGTTCGCACACGCCTCGACCGTGGGAGCCTCGAACAGCACCGAGATCGGGAAGTCGACGCTGAACTGCTTGCGCACCTTCGAGAACAGGCGCACCGCGATCAGGCTGTGACCACCGAGGTCGAAGAAGCTGTCGAGCACACCCACCTGACTGACGCCGAGCAGCTCCTGCCACATCTCGACCAGCGCCTCCTCGATGCCGTCGCGCGGGGCGACGTACTCGCTGTCGAGGTCGGGCCGGGCGAACGACGCGCCGTCCTCACCGGCGGCGGGCGCCGACTGGGCCGCCGCAGCGGTGTCGGTCTGACGCACCAGCGCGTCGAGGTCGACGGAGCTGACGATCACCTGCGGCTTCGCGTAGCCGGCGAGCACCCGCTCGAAGGCCGACGCACCCTCGTCGGGCAGGATGCCCTGGCGCAGCGTGTGTTGGAACACGAGCTCGCTCTTCGACAGGTGACGGTCGCTCTGGCCGGCGTGGTCGAACTCGACGTCGGCAGCCACGCCGCCGGGTGCCAGGTCGAGCTCGCCGTCGAGTCGCTTGATCGCGAACTCGCGCACCTCGACGCGCACGTGCCCGTCGGTGTCGGCCAGCGACACGTCGAAACGGGCGAAACCGCTCGCCTCGGTGCTGCCGGGGTGCACGCGCACGTGCGCGACGACGTCGGCCGGCAACGTGCCATGGATGGCGATCACCTCGTAGTCGATCGGCACCCACAGGCGATCGCCCGTGTAGCCCTCGATCAGGTCCATCGCGAAGCCGGTGCCCAGGTCGACGAGCGCCGGGTGCAGGCCGATCGTGGTGAGGTCGCCGTGGAACTCGTCGGGCAGGTGCAGGCGGGCGATCGCCTCGCCGTCGCCGAAGCGCGACTGCGCGACCACCTGCCAACGCGGACCGAAGCGAAGGTGCTCCTCCTGCTTGCTGTGACGCGGACCGCGAGTGGCGCACCGCTCCTCGATCGCGGCGACGTCGATCGCCGACCCGGCCGGCAGGCCGAGCAGCAGGATCGTGGCCGAGGCGTTGCGCCGCCAGCCGGCGCGGCTGCCGGATGCCCCCTCGGTGATCGGACCGTCGACCTCGACCCGCTCGAAGACCTCGAACGAGTAGCCGCCGTCGATCGGCGTGAGCCGGGTGCGCACCTGGCGCGAGGTGCCGTCGGCGATCGCGAGCGGACGGAAGAAGACGAGCTCGCGGAGTTCGAACGCGCGGTCGACGCCGATCTCGGCCAGTGCGCCACGGGCGATCTCGAGATAGCCGGCACCGGGCACGAGCGGGTCGCCACCGGCCGTCCGGTGGTCGTCGAACAACCAGTCGGTGTCGGGGCTCCACGTGGAGAACAGCTCGTGCACCCCGCGCTCGGCGACGATGCGCTGCGTGAACCACGGGTGGGTGCACGGGATCGTCTCGTCGCTCTGACCGGTGACCATCTTGTGGGCGGCCTCGGCGGCCATGCCCACCTCGTTCCAGATGCCCCAGTCGAGCGCGAGCACCTTGGTGCGCGAGCGGCCGTGACGCGAGTGGGCGAACGCGTTGAGGAACGCGTTCGCGGCGACGTAGTCGACCTGGCCCATCGGGGCCGTGACGGTGCTGGTGCTGGAGAACACGACGAACACGTCGAGGTCGTCGTCGGCCGTCACCTGCTCGAGCACGAGCGTGCCGGCCACCTTGGGCGACAACACGTCCTCGACCTCGGCCTGGCGCTTGGTGACCATCAGCCCGTCGTCGACCACACCGGCGGCGTGCACCACACCGTGCACCCCACCGAAGCGGCGGCGCATCTCGGCCGTGATCTCGCGCATGCGCACCACGTCGGTGACGTCGCCGGCCATCACCTCCACCTCACCGCCGGCGGCCTCGATCGAGCGCACTGCGGCGATCCGCTGGCTGAGCGCATGACCCTCGCCGAGCTTCGCGATCAGGTCGTCCCACTGATCGCGCGACGGCAGACCCGAACGCGACAGCAGCACGAGCTTCGCCGCGCGGCGCTCGGCCAGGCGGCGGGCGACGGTGAGCGAGATGCCACCGAGACCGCCCGTGACGAGGACGGCGCCACCCTGGCGCAGCGGCAGGTGTCCGGCCACCGGGGGCTTCGAACGGCGGACGTCGGCCACGTAGCGCTGACCGCGGCCGGGGCCCGCGACTCGGTCTCGAGCGCGTCGAGCACCGTGCCGAGGCCGAGATGCAGCGAGGCGTTGGCAGCCTTGCTGGCCGCCGACCGGGCGATGCGCTTGACCGACGAGCCGCGGTGCACACCGACCGCGAGCGCGATCTCGTCGGGCGACAGGTCGATCACGGACACCGTGACGTCGGGCAGCTCGCGCGGCATCACCATCGCCGGGCCCAGCACGGTGGCCTGGTCGGGCCAACGCGCCTCGTCGCCGTCGTTCATGCGCTGCATGCCGGCGCTCGCCACCATCACGTGCAGCGGACGCTTCACGCCGTCGGCCGCCCACGCCTGCGCCAGGAACAGCAAGCTGTAGAAGCCGAGCTCCTGGTTGCGGTGGAAGAAGCTCGATCCGTCGCGGTGCGACTCGTCGTGTGCCAGCAGCGCGAGGTGCAACACCCGGTCGGGGATGCGTTCGTGCTGGGTGAGATCGCGCAGGAGTTGGTCGTAACCGTCGCGGCCCTGTTCGGGCGCGATGCGGTACTCGTCGGGCGAGATGCACGCATAGGTGTCGCCGGTGCGCACCACCACCACGCGGTGGCCGGCGGCGCGCAGGCGCGGCACCAGCTGATCGGCCACACCGACCGCGTCGGCGAACACGAGATGGGTGAACCGGTCCTCGATCGGATCCTCGACGTCGCGGCGACGCCACACCGGCTCGTAGAACCAGCGGTCGGCGTCGTGTTCCTTGTCGACCAGGTCGCCGTCGCCGTCGCTCTGCGCCTCGCCGCGAACGCCGGGCTCGATGAAGTAGCGCTGCTGCTGGAACGCATAGGTCGGCAGCGACACGCGGCGCCGCTCCTGGCCGTCGAACAGGTCCTTCGTGGTGAGCGTGCCGCCGGCGGCCCACAGGCGGCCGGTGACCCCGAGCAGGAACGCGTCGTCGGCGACGGCCTCGTCGGCGTGACGGAGCACGTTGATCGACGCCTGCTGCGTCGACACGGCAGGGTTCATCCGAGCGAGCGACGACAGGGTCTTGCCGGGGCCGACCTCGAGGAACACGCGGCCGGGCTCGGCCGCGAGGGTGGCGATGCCGTCGGCGAAGCGGACGGTGCCGCGCAGGTGGTCGACCCAGTACTGGGGATCGGTCGCCTGGGCGTCGGTGACCCACGTGCCGGTGCGGTTCGACACCCACGGGATCTTCGGCTTCGACAGGGTGATCGACCGCAGATAGGAGCCGAACTCGGCGAGCACCGGATCGAGCATCCGGCTGTGCGCGGCGATGTTGATCTTCACCCGCTGCGCCTCGACGCCCATCTCCTTCAGGCGTGCCTCGAGCAGACCGAGCGTGGCGTCGTCGCCCGAGGCGACGGCGAGGTCGGGAGCGTTGACCACGGCGAGGTCGAGCCCGAACTCCTCGAGCAAGGGCTGCAGCTCGTCGGCGGCGAGCGGTACGGCGAGCATGCCGCCGGCGGTGCGGTCCATCAGCTGGCCGCGCAGCACGATGAGGCCGAGGCAGTCCTCGTAGCGCATCGTGCCCGCCACGCAGGCCGCGGTGTTCTCGCCGACGCTGTGACCGATCAGCGCCGTGGGCTGCAGCCCGCGGCGGATCAACAGCTGCGCGAGCGCGTACTCGATCACGAAGATGGCGGGCAGCTGCAGCGAGGGCCGTTCGAGCTCGACGGCCGACGCCGCCAACCGGTCGGGCTCGCAGAACAGCAGCGGGCGCAGGTCGATCTGGTGTCGGTCGAGCAGCAACTGCAGGCCCTTGTCGACATCGGCGCGGAACGTGGGCTCGGTGTCGTACAGGTCGGCGGCCATGCGCGGGTACTGGGCCCCGCCGCCGGGGAACATGAACGCGACCTTCTGCGTCTCGGTGCTCGCCGAGTGCGTGTACACCCGGCGGGGCTCGGCACCCTCGAGCAGGGCGATCGCCTCGTCGCGGTCGGCCGCCACGAGCACACGACGCTCGGCGAAGTGCCGGCGACCGTCGAGCAGGGTGAACGCGACGTCGCCGAGGTCGAGTTCGGGGTGCTCGCGCAGGTGTTTCGCCAGGCGGGCGGTGTTGTCGTCGAGCGCGCCACGGTTGCGGCCCGACAGCACGAGCAGCTGCCACGGCTCGGTGCTCGGGGTGCTCGACACCGCGGGCGGTTCCTCGAGGATCGCGAACGCGTTGGTGCCGCCCACGCCGAGCGAGTTGACACCGGCGCGGCGGATGCCGCCCTCGGGCTTCCACTCGCGCAACGTGTCGTTGACGAAGAACGGGCTGTCGTCGAACTCGATGCGCGGGTTGGGCGCCTCGTAGTTGAGCGACGGTGGGATCTCGGCGTGCTGCAGCGCGAGCGAGGCTTTCACCAGGCTCGCCACGCCCGCAGCCGTGTCGAGGTGACCGATGTTGGTCTTCACGCTGCCGAGGCCGCAGAAGCCGCTCTTGTCGGTGCCCTCGCGGAACGCCTGGGTGAGCGCGGCGACCTCGATCGGGTCGCCCATCGCGGTGCCGGTGCCGTGACACTCGACGTAGGTGACGCTGTCGGCGTCGACGTCGGCGACCGCCAGCGCCTCGGCGATGCAGGCCGCCTGACCGTCGACCGACGGCGCCAGGTAGCCGACCTTCTGCGAGCCGTCGTTGTTGACCGCGGTGCCCTTGATGACCGCGTAGATCTGGTCGCCGTCGTCGATCGCGTCCTGCAGGCGGCGCAGCACCACCACACCGGTGCCGCTGCCGAACACGGTGCCCTCGGCACGGTGGTCGAACGCGCGGCAATGGCCGTCGGGCGACAGGATCTCGCCGTCCTCGTAGTGGTAGCCGCGGCGGTGCGGGATCTCGATGGTGACGCCTCCGGCGAGCGCCAGGTCGCACTCGCCCGACAGCAGGTGCTGCACGGCGAGGTGCGCGGCCACCAACGAGGTGGAGCACGCAGTCTGCACGTTGATCGCCGGACCGCGCAGGTCGAGCAGGTAGCTCACGCGCGTCGACAGGAAGTCCTTGTCGTTGCCGGTGTGGCGCAGCAGGAACATGCCGACGCTGCGCACCAGTTCGGCGTTGGTGAGCAGGTTCTGCGCGAAGTACGCCGCCATGCCCGACCCGGCGAAGATGCCGATCGCCCCGTCGATCCGCTCGGGCACGTGACCCGAGTCCTCGAGCGCCTCCCAGCAGGCCTCGAGGAACTGGCGGTGCTGCGGATCCATGATCGCGGCTTCCTTCGGCGAGAAGCCGAAGAACTCCGCGTCGAACCACTCCATCCGCTCGAGCGGCGCCCCGGCCTTGACGTAGTTGGGGCGCAACAGCGCGTCGCGCTTCACGCCGGCGGCGAGCAGCTCGTCGTCGGAGTAGAAGCGGACGCTCTCGATCCCGTTGCGGAGGTTGTGCCAGTACTCGTGGTGGTTCTGCGCGCCGGGCAGGCGAACCGCCATGCCGACGATCGCGATGTCGTTGTCACTGGACACGTTGGGGTTCTCCGGGCGGTTCGTCTGGGGAGGGACGGTCGGGACTCAGCGCGCTCGCGCGCGCCGCCGTTCGAGGTTCTCACGCCGACGCGACGCGCGGTCGGCGCTCTGCTGCATCGCCGCCGACGAGACGTCGGAGGTGAGCGAGTCGGCGAAGCTGCGGATCGTCGGGAAGCGGTAGAGCTCGGTGAGCGCCAACGGCCGCTCGAGCACCTCCTTCAGACGGCGGTGCATGCGCACCACCAGCAGCGAATGGCCGCCGATGTCGAAGAAGTTGTCGTCGACGCCGATCGACGTGCGACCGAGCGTCTCCTGCCACACCGCCAGCACCTGACGTTCGAGGTCGTTCTCGGCCTCGGCCACCGGGCCGCCGTCGGACTGACCGAGCACCGACGCGAGCGAGGGCAGGCCGTTGCGGTCGATCTTGCCGTTGGGCGTGTGCGGCAGGTCGTCGAGCACCACGATGTGGTTGGGGATCATCGGATCGGGCAGGTTCACCCGCAGGTGGTCCTTCAGCTCGGACGGCTGCAGGTGTGCGCCGTCCTTGGCCGACACGAAGCCGACCAACTGCTGGTCGCCGGGGCTCTCCTCGCGCACCACCACCACGCACTCGCGCACGTCGGGGTGCTGGCCGAGGCGGGCCTCGATCTCGCCGAGCTCGATGCGGTAGCCGCGGATCTTCACCTGGTGGTCGATGCGACCGAGGAAGTCGATGATGCCCGTGCCGTCGGGCAGCGCTCGCCACTTCGCGAGGTCGCCCGTCTTGTACATGCGGGCACCGGGCACGAACGGGTCGGCGACGAAGCGCTCGGCCGTGAGCTCGGGCCGCTGGTGGTAGCCGCGGACCACACCGTCGCCGCCGATCCACAGGTCGCCGGGCACGCCCGGGGGCAGCGGCTGCAGGTTGCGGTCGAGGATGTAGATCTTGGTGTTCGCGATCGGGGTGCCGATCGGGATCGTGTCGAGCGAGCCCTGCAGCTTCCACGTGGTCGACCAGATGGTGGTCTCCGTCGGGCCGTACATGTTGGTGACGTTGCCCGTGCGCGAGTTGTTCACCAGGTCCTTGGCGAGCTGCACCGGGAAGGCCTCGCCGCCGACGTACAGGTGGGCGACGTCGCCCATCGCCGCGCGGGTGTCGTCCTCGAGCGAGAACATGCGGGCCATCGACGGCGTGCACTGCAGGTGGGTCACCTGGTGACGGCGCAGCTGTGCCGCCGGCGACAGGTCGAGGTGCTCCGACGGGCGGGCGACCGTCGCGAGCGACGGGGCCGGCGCGTTGGCGAGGTTCTTCGCCTCGTCGAGGAACGTGAGGTTCTCGAGCACCGTGTCGGTGGGCACGCCGAAGTCGATGAGGCAGCCGATCTCGTCGACGCCGATGCCCTTCAGCTTGTCGACCATCGGCTGGCAGCTCTCGGGCGTGCCGAACAGACCGCTGGTCTCGTAGTAGCGCAAGAACGCGAACTCGAGCACCGCGTCGGTGTCCTCGGGGCTCAGCTGGGCGATCAGGTCGTCGTCGCTCGAGACGTCGTAGCCCTCGGGACGCTGGAACGCCGGGAACGCCCAGGCGTACTCCTTCACCAGCGACACCGACGTGCCGAGGTAGTCCTTGAGCGGCTGACGGACCAGTTCGCGCACCTCGTCGTCATCCTCGCCGATGTAGGTGTGCAGCATCAGCGACACGATGCCCGTCGCCGGGTCGTACCCGGCGTCGGCTCGAGCCTGACGGTAGGCCTCGAGCTTGGGGGCGAGCTGCTCGACGCTCTGGCCGAGCAGGTGCGTGAGGATGTTGGCGCCGATGCGACCCGCCTCGATGAACGTGTCGGGGTTGCCGGCCGTGGTGACCCAGACGGGCAGCTCGGCCTGCACCGGGCGGGGCAGCGTGGTGATGTGCTCCTCGACGCCGTTGACGCCCGAGAAGGTGACGGTCTCACCGCGCCACAGCGCGCGCACCTTCTCGATGTCGCGGAACATGTTCGCCTTCGCCTCGGCGTAGTTCTCCGGCATGATCACGAAGTCGCGCGGCCACCAGCCCGACGCGATCGACAGGCCGACACGGCCGTTCGACAGGTTGTCGACCATGCTCCACTGCTCGGCCACGCGGATCGGATGGTGCAGCGGCAGCACGACCGAGCCCGAGCGGATCTGCACGTTCTCGGTGATCGCCGCGAGCGCGGCGCCGGCGACGGCCGGGTGCGGGTACAGGCCGCCGAAGGCGTGGAAGTGGCGCTCGGGCGTCCACACGGCGTTGAAGCCGTGGGTGTCGGCGAACTTCGCGCCCTCGAGCATCATCCGGTACTTGCCCTTGCCGTGGCCCTCGGCCGCGTCGCCCGAGAAGTAGAAGAGCGAGAACTCCATCTTCTTGTCGGCGTGCTGACGGATGAACTCGTCGTCGAGATCGTCGCCGAGCTTGTCGTGGTCGAGGTAGACCACGACGCTGAAGCCCCGGGTGACCGTGTACAGCAGCTCGAGCACCGAGATGTCGAACGACAGGCTGGTGACGGCGAACCAGGTGGCGGGCAGGTCGTGCGCCACCACCGAGTCCATGCCGGCGAAGAAGTTGACCGCGTTGCGGTGCTCGATCAGCACGCCCTTCGGCAGACCGGTGCTGCCCGAGGTGTAGATGCAGTAGGCCAGGTGCTGCGGACCCGTGGCCGCACGCACCCGCTCGGTGCTCTGGCGATCGATGTGCGCCGCATCGGTGTCGAGACGCAGCACGTGTGCCGTGCTGTCGTCCGGCAACGGCAGGATGCGCTCGAGCCGGCCGAGCGTGATCACCACGCCGCACCCGCTGTCGCGGATCATGTGCTCGAGGCGGTCCGGCGGGTAGGTCGGATCGAGCGGCACGTAGGCACCGCCGGCCTTCTGCACGCCGAGGACGGCGATCATCAGCTCGAGGCTGCGCTCGACGTGCACACCGACCAGCGAGTCGGGGCCGACGCCCAGCTCGCGCAGGTAGGCGGCCACCTGGTTGGCGCGGGCATCGAGGTCGCGGTAGCTGATGCTGCGTTCCTCGAAGATCACCGCGGTGGTGTCGGGCGTGCGATCGACCTGCTCCTCGAACAGGTGGTGGATGCACGCGTCGGTGCGGTAGTCGACGGCCGTGTCGTTCCACGCGTCGAGCACCTGCGTGCGCAGGCTCGGGCCGAGCAGGTCGACGTGCGACAGCGCGGTGTCGGGCTGCGACGCGATCGACTCGAGCACGGCACGGAAGCAGGCGACGAACAGTTCGGCGTCACCGGCCGACACGAGCGCCTGGTCGACGGCGACCGACACGGTGCTGCCGTCGACGGCGAGCTCGGCGACGGTGCCGGGTGCGGTCGGCGCGCCGGCGCCGCCGAGGCGCACGGCGATCGGGGCGATGGTGCCGCCAGCGAGCTCGCGGCGCTTGCGCAGCTCGGGGTCGCGACCGATCAGGTCGAGCAGCCACGAGCCCTTGGCGTCGAGCTGGGCCAGCTCTCGCGAGATCGCCTCGATGGCGTGCGCGGCAGGCTGGTCGGTGTCGAGCTCGACCGACATCGGCACCTGGCTCGACACGAGCGGGCTGGCCGAGGCGGCGAGCGCCGCCGTGCCGGGGGTGGTGAGCGCGAGGTGGAACTGCTGCTTGCCCGACAGGCGGGCGAGCGTGGTGGCGAACGCGGCGACCACCGCGGTGGTGGCGTCGACGCCGGGGCCGAAGGTCGGCACGGCGACGGGGATCGACACGAGGTTCGCGGCGTGATCCGCCGACGGGGTGCCCGCCCAGGGCAGCTCGACGGGCTCGATCGTCGACAGGCGCGAGATGAACGAACGCTCCGACTTCGCCAGACGCGCACCGAGCGCGGTGAGCTCGTCGGCGCGGGCGTCGTCGAGCAATGGCAGTCGAGTGCCGCCGCGGATCCCGAGCAGCACGGCGGCGTCGGCGACGCTGATCTCGTCGCCGGTGAGCGTCTCGAAGGCGCTGAGTGCGATCGCGCCGTCGCCGGTCGCGACGACGATCTCGCCGTCGGTCTCGAGCACCTCACCGGGTGCGCCCTCGTCGTCGCGCACCTCGGCACGCTTCACGGCGACGGCACCCGACGACGTCCACAGCGTGGGCGAGCCGAGCGGATTCGCGTAGCGACCGAAGTCGAGGGCGCGCACGAGGCGCTCGAGCTCGACCGCAGGACGGCGCCAGTCGAGCGTGCACAGCACCGCAGGGCGGTCGTTGCGCTTGTAGGTCGTGCGCGGCTTCGAGAGGTCCTGCGGGGTGCGGCGGACGGTGCCCGAGGCGAGCTCGTCGACCAGCACCGCGAAGGTGTCGATCGCGGTCTCGAAGTTGCGGGTGTTGATCGAGAGCGAGGTCTCGGCCGGCGAGATGTCGAACAGTTGCTGCTTCAGCAGGTCGCCCTCGTCGATGCCGCTGGTGATCTCGTGCCACGAGATGCCGTACGAGGTCTCGCCGTTGAGCAGCGCCCAGGCCGGTGCGTTGAGGCCGGCGTACGCGGGGAGCGGCCCGTCGTGGAAGTTGATCGCACCCTTCGCCGGCAGCGTGAGCGCGGCGTCCGGGAGGATCGCCAGGTGGGTGATCGCGAAGAGGTGGTCGAACGAGGTGCCGCGCAGCTCGTCGACCCAGGCGCTGGTCGAGGCGTCGTGCACGGGCACGCCGATGCGGCGCCCCCAGTCGCTCACCTTCTGCGCTCCGGAGACGACCGCGACGACCTCGTGACCGCGCGAGCGCAGGAGCTCACCGCACTCGACGAGGAGGCTGTCGGCGCCGATCAGGACGCAGCGGAAGGACGACGTCGCGGGCGACATCGGTGTCGGATCAAGGCTCATGACTCACTGCCCGTCTCTCTGGGGTTGGGGGAACCCCGCGTGTTCGTTCGAAAGTCTACGGACCCCTGCGGAGCGGGGACAGGGGGCCGATCGACCCGTTTGCATCGGCACGCGAGGTGTCGGTCTTGACGGTTTTCCACAGCCCCGGCCGGGTGGTGCTCCCGGCCCACCTCCCCCGTCCGTGCCACCATGGGGGACGTGCCCTCCCCCGCCGCGTTGCACGCCTTGCCGGCCCCGTCCGATCGACGCCTGGCGGTGCGCGTCACCCCTGATGCCCTGCGCCGTCTCCGGGGAGGCCACCCCTGGTTGTTCGAGGGCTCGATCCGTTCGGTGAGCCACGAGGGTGCTCCCGGCGACCTCGCCGTGGTGTTCGACGACGACCGCCAGTTCGTCGCGATCGGCCTGTTCGACCCGTCGTCGCCCATCCGGGTGAAAGTGCTCCACCAGGGCAAACCCACCACGATCGACCCCGCCTGGTTCCGTGCGCGGCTCGACGCC
>WBZM01001281.1_pt1 | contig 25787 bp, 22 predicted proteins | sample 5204271 | NCBI WGS metagenome assembly WBZM01 (sample SAMN12344346, study PRJNA552823) | activated sludge metagenome | biome: Activated sludge suspended growth; feature: Nitrification reactor; material: Wastewater; isolation source: activated sludge from nitrification reactor of wastewater... | reverse complement strand
AAACTCAAAATAGTCAGCGTTGCTGAATACCCCATTGGTAGTGGTGTACAGGGGCATTTGCTCGGAGTTGTGCCAAAGTTGGAATTTTTCCCCTGGTATTTGGTCAATTGGTACACCTGCATTTGAAAGCGCCTGGCCAGTCACCCGGTAGATACCATCCTGTGCCAACTTTATCTTGAAATAGGCCTGGCCATGGTTTATCCATTCATTTCCAAATAAAGTGTCTGTCCCATTTACAATATACTGGGCATTAGTTCTTGCCAGGAATAAAAAAGCGGTAAAAACGATTAACAGGTACTTCATGTCGGGATGAATTGCTGAGGTGAAGTTTAATGGTCAAAAATAAGGTGAACTTGTAATATACAGTGAACCCAAGCCTGTAAAAACGGCTTATTTGTCATTTGGCCCCAAAAAATCTGCCAGCTTCTTGAAAGTGACATTTGTGCCGCCCTTATTTCCTTCAATAAAGTTTTTGGCCAACTGCCCTGCCTTGACCCGATTTTCAGTGGATGTAAGATAGCCAAAAACCCTATCCAGCGACTCCTTGTCTTGAATTACAAAAGCAGCTTCATTGGCCACCATCCACCTTGCTTCTTCAAATTTTTGGTATTTAGGCCCGAAAATAATGGGCAAACCATAGGCCGCTGGCTCTAATGTGTTGTGAATTCCCTGGCCGAAACCCCCGCCAATGTATGCTGCATGGCCAAATTGATAGATAGAAGACAGCATGCCAATATTATCAACCACTAAAACCCTGCTTGGTTGTTGCACAGCCCCCATTTCGGAATACAAGGAAAATGGCACAGAAATTCTTGACTTAATTTCCTGTAAATGAGCCGATTGCACATCGTGCGGGGCAAGAATAAATTTCCAATCCTTGTATTTTGGATTCGCAAAAATGGGAAACAATAGTGCCTCATCTGGTGACCAGGTGCTGCCGCAAACCAAGACCTTCGCTCCCCTACTAAACCCCTCCAACAATGGTAGGCTCATGGGGTTTGAGGCGATTTCCGCTACCCTGTCCACACGGGTGTCGCCAGCGATGGTTGAATTTCCAATGCCGATTTTTTTCAATAATAATTGGGAAGGTTCATCTTGGACGAATATGTGCGCAAAGCTCTCCAACATCCTACGGTGCAGCGAACCGTACCACTTGAAAAAAGGCTGATTCGGTCTAAAAATGGAGGAGATAAGCAGGGCTGGCACCTGTTTTCTTTGGAGGGTGGCCAAATAATGGAACCAAAATTCGTACTTGACGAAAATGGCAATATCAGGTCGAACAAGTTCAAAAAACCGCATGGCATGGGCCGCAGAATCGGCTGGAAGGTAGGCAACCCAGTCAGCTATTGGGTACTCTTTGCGGATTTCATAGCCTGAAGGTGAAAAAAAGGTAAGCAGGATTTGTACGTGAGGATAATGCTTGCGAAGGTGTTCGAGCAGTGTTCTACCCTGCTCAAATTCGCCAAGAGAGGCGCAGTGCATCCATACAAGCTTCGTATCGAGGGTTCGTTTTTGGGATATGGGGATATAAACCTGTTCAAAAACCCCTGCCCTACCCTCTATCCATTTTGCGGCCTTTACATTCCAACTGCTTGCAATCCTAATCCCCAAGAAATAACATTTGACCACCAAATCATACAAACCCAATTGGAAGGGGAGCAACCAGTCGGCCATTGGTTCAATAGTTTATTTCATCTGGATTCTCGCCTATGAAAAGCGGCAAAGTCCATGTAAGCCGATAACCATAAAGCAGGTCCAAACGCTTTTCCAAACCGGGCAATTGGGTGTCGAAATTGAAGCTGCGGCGACCCTTGGTAAAGCCCTGGTACAATTCAACGCCAATGGAAAAATTGACGAGCCTGTTATTTGCAATGTGTTGATACCCAATGAATTCCGTAAGCACAAGGCCATTTGCGAGTCGGTCATACCCTTTTTTATAGCTACCACTCAATGAAGAAACAAACACCTGCGGCTCATCCTGGATTCGGATTTTATGAGACATCATGCCAGCACCTGCACTAATACGGATGCCTGAACGCTTGTTATTGGCGGAAACTGGTATCACCTTTCCGATGTGGCCACTGAGCACCAGGCCTCTTTCCCTCAATTGCACATCTGCAAAGCCACCATCATCGGCATAGACATAGCCTTCATTTCCCCTCAGGTTTTCAAGGACATCTGTTTTCACCTCTTTGCCAAATAGGAAATCACCTTGGAGGCCAAAAATCCAATTGTTCTTGGTATAGTAATCCATGTTCAAACCAGCTAAAAAATTACCGCCAAAACGTACTGCCATGTCCCTTCCTGGCAATTGACCACCATACCCAAAATTGAGCAGTAGGATGGAGCCGTCGTTTTGTTTCGGTTGTTCACGCCTGTAGCGGTTCACCTGCCCTGAAAGGTTCAACGCCAATGAAAGAAGGATGATGGATGCAATTATTTGCTTCATAACACAACTCTTTAATTTTCAATAGCTTATAAGAAAAAAACTGGTTCAATTGGCCTATCGGCAAGGCCCCTTTGTGAATTTTTTCACCCCAGCGTTTTTAGCACTGCACTCATTCGGGTATGTTTTTTTATCGCAACCGCAGACCGGTTGGTAAATCTCAGGGCAATCCGATTTTTTGGGATTGGGGTCAATGCAATCAGCATTGCATTCACCCTCAACCCAAGATTTTAGGCCTGCTTTTTCGGCCATGCACGGGTTGCCATAAGTCTTACCATCGCAGCCGCAAACAGGGCGGTATTCCTTGGTACATCCCTTGTCTGAAATTTTGGAGGGGTCAATGCAATCGTTGCATGGCCCTTCTTTCCAAGTAAGTATGCCTGCTTTTTCGGCCTCACATTGGTTCGGGTATTGCTTGCCATCGCAGCCGCAAACAGGGCGGTATTCCCTTGTGCATTTTTTGTCGGGGTTAATTTTGCTGGCATCAATGCACTCGCTGCACTCTCCTGGTGTTGTTTTCGTCACACCCGCATGCTCGGCTGCACATGCATTACCATAGGTGACACCATTGCAACCACAAACTGGGGCATATTCCATCGTACAGATTCCCATCGGGTTCATTTTCTTGGAGTCAACACACTCACCACATTCACCTGCCGTGTAAAACTGCACGCCTACCCTTTCTGCCTCACATTGATTGCCATAGGTCTTGCCATCACAGCCACAGACAGGGCGATACTCTGCTGTACAGATTTTTGTGGGGTCGGCTTTTCGCTTGTCAATACAGTTGAATGCCTGGTCTGCACCCTCATCAGGATGCTGGCCTTTTTTGCAGGTGCTGCCCATGAACATCACGCATACGATAGCCAGTAGAAAGGAAGTGAAATGTTTCATAAAGGTTGTATTTGGCACGAAATGGATGGAGAATGCCAAGCGCAAAGTCCATTCTACAGCCGACTGAAAATCTTTTTTTGAAGAACGAAGTACTTTAGTACGATGCTGCCAGGCAAAATGCCATGCCGATTTGGCTGCGGCGATATTCGAATCTTGTCAAGTAGCAGTTCAAGTTCAAACCGCTTTTTTATGAATAAAACGAGCGCCAGGAAAAACGAAAAAAATGCACCCACCACCGCTTGGGCATGCAACCATTTTGCCTGCATGAGGAAGTTGAACGCAGCCAACGTATCCATCAGGAGCCGAAGAGGAAGCAAAAAGGCCAACTTCACTACGCCTTCGTTTTTCAGCAAGGTGTAATAGCTGTTCCTGAAATTAAGGTAGGTCTTGTAAGGTGAATGGTAGCCCAAAGTACCGCCCCCAAGGTGGTAAACGGTCGAACGAGGAGAAAAAACGACCTTGTAGCCGGCTCTTTTGAAACGCCAGCAAAGGTCTATCTCTTCAAGATGGGCGAAAAAATCGTTGTCAAACCCGCCAAATCCGTGAAACAAGGGCCCTCTAACCATCATGCAACAGCCTGATGCCCAAAAAATTTCCACAGGGTTGTCGTATTGCCCGTTGTCCTTTTCCACCGTATCGAAGATTCGGCCTCTTGCAAAAGGATAACCAAGCGCATCAATCCACCCACCGGCGGCTCCAGCATATTCAAAATACTCGGGCTTGCCAAGCGCACGAATCTTGGGTTGCAAAGCAGCAATGGTCGAGTCTTTAGCCATTACATCCACCAAAGGCTCAAGCCAATTTTCAGGTACTTCCACATCCGAATTCAGCAGTACGAAATAGTCTTCATCCAAGTCATGGAGGGCAAGGTTGTAGCCTTTGGCAAACCCATAATTCTCCTTCAGTTGGATGATTTTGACTTTGGGGTAATGCTTTTTAACAAAGCTCACCGAGTCGTCCTTGCTGGCGTTGTCGGCAACGTAAATGCTGCAATTAGGGTAGTTGGTTGCTGTAACAGAAGGCAGGTATTTCTCCAAAAAATTCCTTCCATTGTAGTTGAGAATCACCACGCCAACAGAAGGCATCTCTTGATATTGCCATGCTTGAACCTGTTCTTGAGCAGCGTCAAGGATTTTCATGGCCATCTCCTGGTCGTGGGCTATCTGTGACTTCAATGCTTCGAGGTCTTTCAGTTCAGCATCCGGGCGAATGAACTCCACCAATTCAATGGTCAGTTCGTCTTCGTAAATAGTTTTCTTGAAATCGAAAATATTGACCTCAACTGTCCGGTTCTGGAATTTCCGCAAAGTGGGCCTTTTGCCGATGTACAGCATCCCTTGGAGCCGAAGCCCATCGTAATTGGCGAAACAGGCATAGACACCGTCGGGCGGCATCAATTTGAAAGGCTCCTTGATTTCGAGGTTGGCTGTTGGATAGCCAATGGTAGTGCCAATTTGCTGGCCTTTCACCACCCTGCCAGCAAGGGTAAAATAGCTGCCCAACAACCTTGAAGCCCCTGCCACATCCGAAGACTCGACCGCTTCCCTTATCCGGGTGGAACTTACGGCCAATTCATCTACTTCCGCTTTTTCAATCTCTACGACTTTGTAGCCAAAGCTGCGCTCGTACCAGCGAAGGAAATTGATGTCGCCTTGGCGGTTCATGCCAAAACGGTGGTCGTAACCAATGACGATATGCTTTGGCTCAAACCTCCCGACCAAGAACCGCTGTATATACTCGTCGGCGCTCATCTGGGAAAATTCGAAGGAAAATGGTACGATGACCAAGTGGTCAATGCCAGTTTTTTCCAACAACTGAATCTTCTCCTCTGTGCTGGTGATGAGTTTGAGCGTATCGTCTTTCGGATAAATAATCTGACGGGGATGAGGGTGAAAGGTGATGATGATGCTCTCACCACCAGTTGCCAAGGCAAGGTCTTTGACCTTTTTGATAATCTTTTGATGCCCACAATGCACACCATCGAACGAGCCGATGGTTATAACCGCATTTCTGAATTGAGGCAGGTTGCTGAGGTCCCTGTGCAATTTCATGGCAGCAAAAGTAATTTGATTTCGGATTTCGGATTGTGGATTTATTGGGCATCCGTAAAAATAGTTGTGGCAGTAGTTTTCCCACGTGGCCGAAAACCAAATCGGGAAATCCCAATTCAGTTTACCTTTGCCCATTGCATAAAACCACTACGCCCTTTGACGGTTTATGTGATGAAGGAAATGTCGGGGTTGCACCGCTATTACCGAAAGCAAATCTCCATAGATGGAATTAGACAAACAGCAAATAATTGAGGCACTTTACAAGGTGAAGGACCCTGCCACGGGCAAGGACCTCATTGCGGCACGCATGGTGGAAAACCTGCAGACGGATGGGAAGAACGTCAATTTCAACCTTGTGCTGCCTTCGCTCAACAGCCCTCACAAATCAAACTTAATTTTCGATTGTGTCGCCACGGTGAAGGAGGTGTATCCTGATGCCGATGTGAATGTGCATGTTGTGGCAAAGGCTCCGGGGGCAGATGCTAGTACCAGTTCTGTTCCTCAAATCAAGAACATCATCGCCGTCGCCTCCGGCAAAGGAGGAGTGGGAAAATCTACCGTTTCCGTCAACCTCGCCTTGGGCCTCAAACGGCTTGGAGCCAAGGTCGGTTTAATTGATGCCGACTTGTATGGCCCCTCCATCCCGACCATGTTTGGGCTGCAAGGTCAGCGGCCCCGCATCCAGGAGGTACATGGGCAGCCTAAAATTATCCCTTTGATGGCTTATGATATTCCCGTAATGTCTATCGGATTCATCATTGAGCCAGAGCAGGCAGTCGTTTTGCGAGGGCCGAGGTTGGCTGCCATTATCAAGCAGTTCTTCAACGACGTGGTTTGGCCTGACCTCGACTACTTGGTAGTGGACCTACCACCAGGCACTGGAGACATACAACTTACCTTGGTGCAAACTGTTCCAGTCACAGGTGCAATCATCGTGACCACTCCCCAGGAGGTAGCTGTTGTGGATGCTGTGAAGGCAATGAACATGTTCCTGTTGCCCTCCGTCAATGTGCCAATCGTGGGGGTTGTGGAAAACATGGCCTGGTTTACGCCAGAGGATTTGCCGGAACGGAAATACTACCTTTTCGGGGAAGGCGGTGGCGAACGGCTCGCAGCGATGGCCGAGTCGGTGCTGCTGGGACAAGTGCCTATCGTACAGGGAGTGAGGGAAGGAGGCGATAGTGGAAAGCCGATAGTCACCAATCCGCAAGCCATTGTTTCTCAAGCTTTTATGAGAATTGCTGAGAATGCCATTAGGCAAGTGGCTGTCCGCAACGAATTCAAAGAACCTACAAAAGTGGTTGGGGTAAACGGATAATCAATGGAGTTGAATTTTAGGGAATATCAACCATCCGATTTCAACTTATTTGTGGAGATGGCAATGGGGCTTTACACCAAGGATGGTTCCAAGTCAACCCAAATGAGTGCCGAAAAGCTAAGATTGACCGTGAATCAACTAACTTCCGATTCAAATCTTGGCGAAATAATCATTTTTGAGGAAAATGGTCAAACAATTGGCTATTGTATCCTGAACCGATTTTGGAGCAATGAATTTTCAGGGTTGATTGGTTATATTGATGAACTATTTATTCAGCCCAACTTCCGTAGTAAAGGCGTTGGGGAGAATTTTTTCAAATACCTTGAACTGAATCAAAGGTATCGTTTCGTGGCATTCATGCTCGAAACCGTTGAATCGAATCCAAGGGCCATACAGTTTTACAAGGTAGTCGGCTTTGAATTGCATCACAACCTAATGCTCTTCAAAAGACTTGGCAGCGATTGACAAGCGGTTGCTTTTGTCGTTGCCCAAAAAAAGTGACAACATGTTTTCACAGGAAAAATCAGACCTTATTGCACGAGTCAATGATGCCCTCAACGATGTCCGCCCTCATTTGAAAACAGATGGCGGAGACATTGAAGTGGTGGACATTACAGACGACATGACCGTGCAAGTAAAATGGCTCGGCAACTGCCAGAACTGCAATATGTCCGTCATGACCATGCGGGCAGGCATTGAAGTCGCAATCAAGAGCAAAGTGCCAGGAATCAGACAAGTGGAAGCGATAAATTGATTGAGATTGGGAAACCAGCAATCGGAGAATTTATCTTTTTCAAGCCTTAATTTGCTGTTTCCCCAATCTCCAAAAATGCAAAAATGACGGAAGGCTCAAAAGTTTACCCACATGTAATACCGGACATGGAACAATGGCCGATTTACAAACTGTTGGATGACCGAAAGAATTTTATAGAAGAAATAGATGAGTACACCTTTAATCGCGTCTTAAAGCTACATGGCGATGAATTGGACGATTTGATCGCCAAAACCGCCTACATGGAGCGTATCCGATTGAAGGAGGAGCCTTGGAAAGTTGACCCACCGCAAGACCATGTTTTTTGGAGAAAAATCACCAAGAAGTTGTTTGGTCGGCCAGATGAAATCTTGACCGATGAAGAAAAAAAGGCCAAGGAAGAAGAATTGCTTCGCAAAATAGTCCATCGTTACAGTGAGGAAATTGTCGGGACTTTCATGATACCGACTTTTCAATTTGCAAGGAAATTTTTGACGGTCTTGTTCAACCGCCTGCTCAATACTGCCGCTGGCCGGAACATGAAGCGGATTTTTGGAACAAAATACAAAGTATATGAAAGGCTGCTGACCAAAGGTGAAGTGGAAAAGCTAAGGACTTTGATGACAAAAGGAACGGTCGTCATCGTACCGACCCACTCCTCCAACCTCGACTCTATGTTGATTGGCTACGCCTTGGATACCATCGTTGGCGTACCCTCTTTTAGCTATGGCGCCGGACTGAACCTTTACAATACAGGTTATACGGCCTATTTCATGAACCGGTTGGGGGCTTACAGGGTGGATAGGCGCAAGAAAAACAACATCTATTTGGAGACCCTAAAGGCCATGTCCAACCTTTCTATCCAAAGGGGAACGAACAGCCTTTTTTTCCCAGGTGGCACAAGGAGCCGGTCGGGAGCCTTGGAAAATAAGTTGAAAATGGGCCTGCTTGGCACTGCTATGGAGGCCCAAAGGACTAATTTCCAGAAAGGTAAAAAAGAAAAAATCTTCATTGTACCCCTTATCCTGAGCTATCATTTTGTGCTGGAGGCAAAATACCTCATCGAGCAACACCTTAGCATGGTGGGCAAAGAGCAATACGTTCGTTCAAAAGATGAATTCTATAGCCTACGCAAAATCTTGAAGTTTGGTTGGACCTTTTTCTCTCAGCCATCGGAGATTACCCTTTCATTTGGCAAACCGATGGATGTCATGGGCAATTTCGTGGACGATGAAGGTAACAGTTTTGATCGTTTTGGCAGGCTGTCAAACCTTGAGGATTATTTTCAATCAAATGGCCAAATAACCGAGGATTTGCAACGTGAGCAAGAGTACACGATAATGCTGGCAGAGCGATTGGTGGAGCGGTACCACAAGGAAAACATCGTGCTGACGAGCCATGTGGTGGCTTATGCTGCCTTCAACATTTTGAAACGCCTACACCCACACCTCGACCTGTTTGGCGTTCTGCGCCTCCCTCCCGATGAGTTCGTCTTCCCCATGGAAACAATGCTCGACATTGTGAACCAGACAAAGGAACTGCTCATCAAAATGAACAAGGAAGGCAAAATCAAACTGTCAAACCAAATCTATTTCGATGCAGAAGATTTGCTAAAAGATGGCGTAAGGAATCTTGGCGTTTACCATATAGATAAGCCATTGGTCTATGAGGATGGAAACTTGATGAGCCAAGATTTCAAATTGTTGTTCTTTTACCACAACCGATTGGACAATTACAAACTGAACAAAAAGTTCGTCTGGAGTCCAATTGCCCAAAAAGCTGAGCTTGAAATGGCGTGAAAGGTAATTGCCTTTTCATCAAAAGGACAATCAGCATGAATTGACCTTGATGGGTTCCTATAATAATAGCACTTATGAAAAAAATCATTGTTCTACTTCTCCTACCAATTTTCTGGTGGTCTTGCTCCAATGACAAAACACCTGTAGCCACTGACTCGGTTGGGCAGCCCGATGCAACAGCTACAATTGATGCAAGCCTGACGCTGCCACAAGGCTTCAAAGCTTATGTTTTTGCGGAAAAATTGGATGAAGGCGCCCGCCACATTGCTGTCAATTCCAATGGGGATGTCTATGTTCAAATGCACACATTAGCTGGAGGCAACGGGATTGCCGCACTGAGGGATACCACTGGAGATGGTCAAGCCGATGTCATCAAGTATTTTGGCTCCCATACTGGCACTGGTATGGAAATTCAGGGAAATTTCCTTTACTGTTCATCCGACGAAGAGGTATTCCGCTATGAACTCAAACTAGGAGAATTAGTGCCAGACGAAAACTCAAAGGTCTTGTTGGTTGGTGGATTTCCCAAGCAAAACGAGCATAGCTCAAAATCCTTGACGCTTGATGGTGCAGGCCATATTTATGTCAACATTGGTGCGCCGAGCAATGCCTGCCAAGTTGAAAACCGGGCAGCAGGGTCACTGGGTCAAGACCCATGCCCGTTGCTTGAAAAACATGCGGGCATTTGGCAGTTTGATGCCAATAAGATTGCACAACAGGCTTCAACTGGAAAAAGGTACGCTTCTGGAATCAGGAATGCCGTCGCCTTAACTTGGAATAGCGCAACCAATGGGCTGTTCGTGGTTCAACATGGCCGTGACCAACTATCTGAATTCTGGCCGAAGCTGTTTAACGACGAACAAAATGCCGAACTACCAGCAGAGGAGTTCTTTCAGGTAAACGAAGGCGATTATTTGGGTTGGCCATATTGCTATTTCGACCCATTGCAAAACAAAAAAGTATTGGCTCCTGAGTATGGCGGCGACGGAAAGAAAACAGGGCGCTGCGACCAAGCTAAAAATCCAATTGTGGCCTTTCCTGCCCACATGGCCCCAAATGATTTGATTTTTTACAACGGAAACCAATTCCCCGCCGAGTACCAAAACGGGGCTTTTATTGCTTTTCATGGCTCCTGGAACAGGGCACCCAAAGAGCAAAAGGGATTTTTCGTTGCCTTCGTGCCTTTCAAGGACGGAAAGGTATCCGGTGACTGGCAAACCTTTTCCGAAGGTTTTGCAGGTGTTAAGCCTGTCCCTTCTCCAAGCGATGCCAAGCATCGCCCTTGCGGATTGGCTGTTGGGCCTGATGGCGCACTATACGTCAGCGATTCAGTGGATGGTAAGATTTGGAAGATTGTCTATGAAAAATAATTAGCGCTGTCTTAAAAAAAATGGGGCTGGCGAGTCAAATCACCAGCCCCATTTTTGTGGGTATTCCTAACCAACATTTGTATGGCAAGGCGTTGTCCAACATCCTTGGATAGTAGCGAAAAAACACAGCCAATTGCGAAGTGCCCTCCCGTTGCCTATCTAAGCAATGTCGTCTAAGCAAGACAAATCCACTAAGGTGGATGCTGTTTGAGCCTTGAGTCCGGGGGGAGATTTTGATGGTGAGGCATACAGTGATTCATGATGTTCATCTGTTTTGTTTAAAAAATGTGGGTAAATGATTTTGTTGCCTTTACTTTGTTTGCGCTGATTTGATACGTGATTACAATTTTCCTCACAGGTCTATAGCGTGGCTTGTGTGATGTTTTAGTTCTTTTGTTTATCAAAAAAATTAGGAATGCCGTTTCCATTTTCATCTATGGCTGGGTTTCCTTTTAGCACACCAGTTCCTATAGAAGCGTAAATCGACTGGTAAACTCCAAGTTCTTCATTGGAAGGTTCTGGATGTCCGCTTCTCAGTTCTTTGTCACCTTGGGTATAGATGTGCCCGACCAGTTCGTCATTGAAACCATCTGCGTTGGTGTCAACCAGTTTTGTATGCTGACTGGAGTTTGCCCATTCTTGAAAATCAGAAAGGCCATCGTTGTCGCTATCCAAGTCCCAAAAATTTGGCACTTGGTCTAAGTCCACATCCAAGGATATACCGATAAAATCCTTTCTGTTGCCCCATCGCTGTTTGTCACCTTCCATTGTTTGAACTACAAGAGGTTCAGCTTCATACTCATCATGGAACCCGTTCTTATTTCCATCAACCCACTCGTCCCAAGGGTCAATCATGCCGTCACCATCTTTATCCACCCCCAATGCCTCTATCAAATCATTGACGCCGTCGCCGTCACTGTCCCTGTCTTGGTGATTGGGTACTTTGTCTTCATCCAAATCAGTGGAAGTTTCAATTTCATCAGGAATGCCATCGTTATCATCGTCAAGGTCTTCTGGATCAGCAACGCCATCCAAATCGAAATCAAAAACAAGCAATGGTGCGTTCGCAGTAGTCTCAAGTTGACAACTTAACACGCAGAATACTATACCAATAAGTGTTATAGGCAAGATGAGTCTCGTGCTTGCATGAGTGTTGGCAGTTTGACGCTTGAACATAGTTCCAAAAAAGGGGATAGTTTTTGTTCAATTGAAACAACAAAGTACTCTTGCACAAGGCCGTTCAAAGAAATGCCTATGGCAGAGCACAAGAATCTTGGCGCTAAGTGCGCAAATTGAATTTGAATGGATTAAGAGACCAGGAAAGAAAACTTATGAGGGATGACCAATAAAAAACAAAAACAGTACCAAAAATCTTTCATCTTTGTGCGAATTTTTCCGAACTATTCTTGATGTATCTTGTTCAATCAGATGTTCTTATGGAAAAATTCAAAAAAACTTATTGAAAATTCCAATACCGAAAGGTTGTTTACCGTTAAACTGTCGAAAAAATCTGTTTTCAGACTTGTCAAAGCGCTAAGCCACTTTACCTAACATACTCCCTGAAGGTATCAGGGCAAATTTTTTTCTATTAATGAGAGCTTTAGTCATCACCCAGTCGATTACACGTCGGGATGCAAAATCACTTGAAAAGTACATGACAGAAGTTTCCCGCTATGATGTGCTTACACCAGAGCAGGAAGTGGATTTGTTCAGGAAGTACAAGGAAGGAAGTTTGGAAGCCTTCCAGCGTATCGTCAACTGCAACCTAAAGTTTGTCATTTCTGTAGCGAAGCAATACCAAAATTGTGGCCTGACCCTTGGCGACCTCATCAATGAAGGCAACCTTGGTTTATTGAAGGCCGCAGAACGCTTCGATGAAACCAAAGGCTTTAAGTTCATCTCTTACGCAGTTTGGTGGATTCGTCAGAGCATCCTACAGGCCATCGGTGAAAAATCAAGGGAAATAAGGGTTCCGTTCAACCACCAGTCCAATCTGATGAGGGTAATGCGCACCCGTGACGACCTCATGCAAATCTATGAGCGTGAACCGACAATGGAGGAAATCGCCGCCGTTGTTGAGATGACCTTGGATTCCGTAGAAAAATGTCTTTCCACCAATGGCCGCTGCAGTTCATTGGATGCCCCCGTTGGCGACGACGAGGATGTTGACCTGACTTATTTCATAGAGGACGACGCCATACCAAGCCCCGACACCAAGGTGGTTCAACATGAATCCATGCAGAAGGAAGTTGAAATGTTGTTGAACAGCCTGCCAGAAAACGAGGCACAAGTGCTTGCCCTTTTCTATGGCATTGGTCGTGATAGGGCGTATAGCCTCGACGAAATCAGCGAAATGCTGGGCGTAGGAAAAGAACGCATCCGCCAGATTAAATATAAGGGCCTTAAAAGCTTACAATCCAAAGTACAGCGCCACGGCCTATATTTCAGCTTGAACTGACAACCAACTTCAAGCAAGACACACAAGCGGTGGCATTTGACAAAATGCCACCGCTTTTTTTGTGAAACAAATGCGAGTTGACGGCAAAAATTATCTTTGCCGCCGTTTTCAAAACCAATTTTAAATGAAAAAGAAACTCAAAGTTTTCAAGTTCGGTGGCGCTTCCGTGAAAGATGCCGCAGGGGTCAAGAACGTGTCCAGCATCCTAAGCACCTACAAAGATGATCCCATTCTCATCGTGGTTTCAGCTATGGGCAAGACCACCGATGCACTCGAAAAAATCGTTGCTGCACATTCCAACAAAAGCGGCGAGGCATCAATGCTTGTGGCCAATTTGAAGAAGGCACATTACGCCATCATAGAAGACTTATTTGGAAAGGAGCATCCTGTTTATGATGATATCAACGACACCTTCGTTTCGATAGAATGGGTGTTGGACGATGAACCTCATCCCAATTACGATTTCATGTATGACCAAATCGTATCGGTCGGAGAATTGGTGTCTTCCAAAATCTTGGCAGCTTACCTCAATCATGTTGGCTTGCCAACCCAATGGTTGGACGCCCGTGACGTAATTCTAACCGACGAAATTTATCGGGAAGGATGGGTTCAATGGGATGAAACGGTTGAAAACGCAAACCGAATTGCAAGGCCAATGGTGGACGCAGGTGGTTTTGTATTGACCCAAGGCTTCATCGGCAGCACGAAGGAAAACTTCACGACCACCCTGGGAAGGGAAGGCTCTGACTACACGGCCGCCATATTTTCTTTCTGCCTCGATGCAGAGAGCATGACGATTTGGAAGGACGTACCAGGTGTATTGACTGCCGACCCAAGGATTTTTGAAAATGTGGCAAAATTGGACAGGCTCAGCTACAAAGAAGCCATCGAAATGACCTATTATGGTGCAAAAGTCATTCACCCTAAGACCATCAAACCCTTGCAGAACAAGAGTATTCCGCTCAATGTGAAATCATTCATCGAGCCAACTGCCCCTGGTACTTTTATCGGGCCAGATGTGGACGACCTCTATCCACCGATGGTTGCCGTGGAAAAGAACCAGGCTTTGTTGAACATCTCTACCCGTGATTTCTCATTTGTGGCTGAGCACCATATGAGCCATATTTTTACCAAGATAGCTGAATTCAGACTCCAAGTCAATCTGATGCAAAACACGGCCATCAGCTTTGCAGTTTGCGTCAACAATGTGGAAGACAGGGTGCAAAAATTTGTACAAAGCATAGAGGATGAGTTCAAAGTGGTGGTGGACAATGATGGGCTTGAACTGACCACCGTTCGGCACTATACCCAACAGACTTTGGAGATGCTTAGGAGCGGAAAAATCATTCTGGTGGAAGAAAGAACCAAGAATACGGTGCAAATGGTAATGAAAATTGTACCGGAGCTAAAACGAAAGGCAGTTGCGTAACTGCCAATCTTATTTGGCAACAAGGCCCGGTGAAATCTCACTGGGCCTTGCCATTTTTACTTGATACCTAAGCTTTTCACGAAATCAATTGCCCGTTCTTCCGACCATGCAAACTCTTGGTTGTGACGCCAAAAGCCTACATGACCACCATGTTCTGGCATTTCAAGGTGTATGAACTTATGCGTTTGACAAAGGTTCGTAGGAAAACAGACAGGTGGTAGGATAGGGTCGTTTTTTGCCTGCACCAACAAAGTCGGCACCGCAATTCCATGCATGTAGTTTTTGGCAGAGGCCTTCTCATAAAAGTCGGCTGCATTTTTGAAGTCATTTATTGGGACTGAAAAATACTCGTCAAAATCCCGCCAGACCTTGACTCGCTTGAAGTTCTCCATGTCAATCACTTCTGGGTACTGCTTCGACTTCACTTCCATTTTTTGTTTCAAATAGTATAAAAAACGTTTTTTATAAATGGTGTTCTCGAAATTGTCGAGAATCTCAGCACCTGCCTGTAGGTCGGTTGGGGCAGAAAAAACCACAGCCGCCTTGACCTGTTCTGGAATTGCCTTGCCTTGCACACCAAGGAATTTCAAGCTAATGTTAGCCCCCATACTAAAACCGCTTAGGGCAACTGTCTCATAATTTTTTCTGGATAAAGCATGTTGAACAACTTCACCTATGTCAGCCACATCGCCATGATGGTACATCCTTTTGGCCTTGTTCATTTCACCGCTGCACGAACGGCAATTCCAAGCCAGCACATCCCAGCCATTTTTGTAAAAAATCTTCGCCATGCCCAACATATACTGACGGCTCGTATCGCCTTCGAGTCCATGCGTCAGGATGATGAGCCGTTTTTTGCCATTATCCATCCAATCAAGGTCAACGAAATCGCCATCAGAAGTCGTTAAGCGTTCTCTTTCATAGGCAACACCTTGGACATTGCGCAGCAAAACAGGAGCGATGGTTTCAATGTGCCCATTGATGAAAATCCTTGAACGTCGGTAGGTGGATTTTTGAACTAAAGGCAAAGCAATTTATAATGAGTGAAAAGAATCGTTTGGTGGTCAATTAAGTGGTCATTGGTCTTTATTCTCAACATGCCATCTTTTTAACTAATTGAAATTCAACCTATTGCAAAAAAGTCAAGTGTCGAATAATTTAGTCAGACTACTTAACCTCATGGAATTCGAATGAGGCTCTTTCCGGTGAACAAACCGCCAATCTTTCCCCTTCGGCTATGATGTAGTATTGAAGTTTTCCTTTGAATTCAACAGATATAGAATAGTTTCCAGTGGCATCACTCGCCATTTCCAATTGCCTGAATGGCTCGGCTGGGCCTTGTCGGTACATGAGCCATGCTTTTTGACCGTCTGTGATTTTGGCGTTGATATTTGCTTTCGCCCCGTTGACCACATGCTTCACTTCGCCAAAGCTTGGGTTTTTTCCATTGAAGAGCGGATGCTTCAACAAGGACTCTGTTCTTGTTTTCATCAGTTCTTCGATACCAATGATGCTTGTACTCCCAATATCAACCGAGTGGTGAAGATTTTTTTCAAAGTCTTCAAAAGGGTAAAGCCTGTTGGGGTCTTCTTTTACTGCGTCTGTGATAGTCGCTTGTATTTTCTCGGCCAGCTTCAAGTAATCTCCATTGGAAAAATTTTCCAACAAAATAGTCCGGCAGTGACCGATATAGATTTTTCGCCAAAGCGGGTTGGCTAAAATGTTTGTGATCAATGGGCGTTTGGGGTTCTTGTTCTTGAAATGGGAAAAGAGGCTAAACTGTTGCATTTCCTCGTTGGTCAATTCGCCCTGTTTTTCCCCATCCAACCTAAACCCACCAAATGAAATATTCAAATCCCAAATCAAAGGGGTCATCAACCCATCAGGGGTTTTGTACAAGTAGAAATTGTGGCTGAAGCGTCCGGTGTAGCTGTCAAGGTTGACAAGTACGTGGTTGAAGGCATGCATCCAGAGCGTCATGTCAACATTCAGGTGGGAGGGAATGGCATCTGAACTCAAGCTGACCGTCTTAGCAAGTCCTACGAGGTCTTTCCAGCCATCATCGTTCTTGCTTTCCAATTCATACCATCCAGCATAGCATTTGGTATCGTCACCTACATAGGTTAAGGAAGAATATTCGCTTTCCTTGCACCCTGGTGGCGTTGGCAAGACATCCTCCCATTCGGGGTCGCACTTGAAAAAGCTGCCTTTGGTAAGCCTCTGCTAAGAACTTCTCATCAATAGACTGAACATTGGAATAGAGGCCAATATAATCGCCATTAATGTACACCTTGGCAAAATTGCATTTAGGAGCCGGCATGTACTTTCTTGCGATATGGTAAGAAACAGCCTCTCGAACGAAACTTGGGTCCATAAAAACATTGCCCAGTTTCAAAGTTTCGTACCCACCTTCAAAACGCTGGTCTTTGTTGACATGGTTGGCTTTTAGGTTGAAGGGGAGTTTTTGCTTGTTGCGCTTTCTTGGGTTCTTGTAAGAGCTATTCCCCTTGTACCTAACCCCTACCCCATCGTACCGTTTCCCATCTATTTCAACAACGGCTACCAAGCGTTCCTTAAGTCCACGGGATTTCAAGGAATCAAGTTTTTGGCTCCAATCGGAGGTGTTGAACTGAATTTTGATGACAGGAATGCGGTCAGTGTCATACAGTTCCTGTGCGAAACCAACTGATAACCAAAGGATTGCAATGCAGAATAGCAATAATTTTCTCATAACAGTCGAATAGAAGCTGACACATGCGTCCTATACAGCAACAGAGACAATTTTGCATCAGCTTTTGGCTAAAAACCAACCTGAAGTGAAATTCAAAAAGTGATTTTCGAGCCTCAAGCCCGGAAAACCACTTTTTGAAAAAACCAAGATGCTCTGAACTTGGATTATTTATTCAACGCTTCCAGCGTTGATTTATGCTTCTCCCACATATAATTAGCAGGACTATAACCAATCAGGCCAGGATTTTCAGCCATGATATAGTACTCAATTGATTGCTCACCATTCTGTGGCACAATTGTCACCCCAAAAATATTGTTTCCTGGGGTGCCATCGTCGAACTTGCCATCATCCTGCATGGATACCATTGTGAATGTGCCCTTGCCATCCAAACGGTAATAAAGCTCTACACGCTTGGGAAACCTGTCCACTTTGGCCGTGATATGGAACTGATCAACTTTCTGGTTGGACAAAGGTTTACGACCTTCCACTTGCACCTGAGAAATTTCTGGTGGAAAAACAGCCAGTTCAGAATGTGCCTTCAGGAATGTCGTCCTTTTAGTCATCAACTCCAGCAAACCGGGTATCTTGCTTTTCTTGCCTACTGTTTTGTCAATGCTTGCATCGAACTCGGCGATGGTGTAATATTTATTGGGGTCTTCGTTTACTGCGCTGCGAATCATTGTCTGCAATTCCCTTGCCCTTTTGTCAAATTTGCCACTGGCAAACCAATCTTGCAGAATGGTCTTCATATGGGTCAGGTACATTTTTTTATAATCTGGGTCACTCAACAGCTTGTTTATCAAAGGTTTTGTAGTACTGTTTGCATGGAGCAGGGGGTCAAGTTCTTGTAAGCCCTTTAATTTCAGGTCAGAGCCACCTCCAATATTCTTAAAGCTGCCAAATGCGAGGTTAAGGTCCCAAATGATGGGGGTGAAACGCCCATCATCATCTTGGTACAGGTAATAATTAACACTGTGTTGTCCAGAATAGCTGCTCAGGTTCACCACTACGTTGTTGAATGCCAACATCCACAAGGCGTTGTCAACATGGAGGATGGTTTCTATCTTATCAGGGTCTTGGTTCAAAACACGGGTCAACTCCAACAACTCCTTCATGCCGTGCTCTGAAAGTTTTTCAAAATTGTTTTCGTAGCAAGTGATTTGGTTATCGAATTCGAGGGAGCCATACAAGTTGTTCTTGCATCCAGCAGGAAGTTTGTCGCCTGCGTCTTGGTTGACTTTGAAGAACGCATTGTCAGCACTACCGAAATAGCGGCCCAGGAAATTTGCATCTGAAACCGATTCGATATTGGCAAAAAGGCCATAATACTTACCGTTGATGGTGACTTTGGCAAAATTGGCCTTGGGCGCAGGCATGTAATTTCTGGCAATCTCATAGCCAAGCACCTCCCTAAGCATACTTGGGTCACGCAGTGTATTCGATAGTTTAACGACCTGTGTGCCTTGGTAATTCGCCGTTTTTTCCTTGCTATCCAAAACGATATGGAGCGGGTTTCGAGGTGTACCAGGTGCAAATGACTTGAACCCTCTGTACCTGACTCCTGCGTTTTCAAAGCGGGAACCGTTGATTTCTACGATAGCAGAAAGCAATCCGTCACCATTGAAGCGTAAGGAATCAAGAATGTAAGCCCAGTTCGTTTGTTTGAAGCTGATTCTTATGTCCTGAATTTTGTCAGTTGCAAAAAAATCAACCGGAGCTGGCTTGTTTTGCGCAACAGCTGGCAAAATGCCACCCAGCAGGAACAAGAAAAGGATGGATGAAAAATGCTTCATGTTGGAAGTTATCTTATGTGGTTCCTTTTTTTCGAAACCATTTTGTCAATTATTTGGAAGATGTAAGGAATGATTCTAAAAAACATCCCATTTCCTCCTCCAATTAAAGGTGCAATAATATAAAAAATGCCAGAAGTTGACTTACGCAGGTGTTAAGTCAACTCCTCGAAAAAACCTGTTTTAGTATTCTTTTTGACTTTGTTCCATGGAAAAAACCGCCCATTCATTACGACATAAACCCCTGGGGGCAACGTCTGTAGAAATGCCAAGGCACTACCCAAATTGAAAAATCCGTCGGAGGATGTACCAAAAGCATAGGGAACCATAGCCCCTGTAAGCACGATGGTTTTGTTTTCAATCCCGTAATTGGCAATGAACTCGGCGGTCTTCACCATCGTGTCCGTGCCATGAGTAATCAAGATTTTGTCAAACTGGCACCTCAAGCAATTGTGGGCAATGATTTCCCTGTCTGTATCCTGCATTTCGAGGCTGTCCACCATCATAAGTGTTTTCACATCAAGGTCAATGGTGCAACGCCCTCGCTCCAACATGGTGGGAACATGGGTACTTTTGAAATACAGTCCGCCAGAAATGTAATTGTATTCTTTGTCGAATGTGCCTCCTGTGATATAAACCTGAATCATAACTGGTAGTTGGTCAGGGCCGATGCCCAAAATGGTGAATGCAGGCACAAAGATTGGCAAATCTTCACAGCTATTGTTTTCCCAGAAAAAAATATTCCTTGAATGGAAACGATGCTATCTGAAATACAGCCTTTCTGGCAAATTTTATGTTCCCAATTTTACACAGGGAAAAACCTTTTTGATTTTTCGTTAAAAATGCAACCATCTTTGTTACAATTAAGTCCTTGGCTTCGTTCCTTAATAATCACCCGGACTGCTAAGGTCCACCAATTTTTCACAACAAAATTTAATCGAAATGAAAAGACATCTCCATTCAGCACTTTGCACCATGCTGGTTTTTGCGTTGGCCTGCCAAGTGAACTTCGCCCAGGAGGGTACTGCCCCTTCCAATTCCCAAAAAGTTACTTTCATTCAAAAGACAAAAAACGAGGATGGTACCTGGACCGTGAAAAAGAAAACGGTTGACAAAGGCCAACCTGCCGACGCTTATTTGAAAGAACTGGAAATCAATGACCCTGTCGAAAACTTGGAAGAGCTAATCATCCTCACTGGCGATGCAGGCAAAGGCGAAAATGCCGAGGCCGAAACCGTGATTATGATTCGCCAAGGAAACAAAAAAACGGAGGTCAAATGGAATGATTCTGAAGGCGGAGAATTTCCAAACTTTAATTGGAACGATGATAAAGGCATGAATCATTCCTTTAATCACAACAATTCTGAATATACCCTCCTTGGTGATGAGTCAGCAGAACCTAAAGCATTCCTTGGCATCTACCCAGAGCGCCATGAAAATGGAGGTGTTTTGGTAACTGATATAGTTCCGGGGGCGGGTGCCGCAGCAGCTGGTTTGCGCTCTGGCGACATCATCACCAGTATAGATGGCAAGACATTGGCATCCCGTGGCGGCTTGTCCAACACATTGGAGGCCTACAAGGCAGGTGATAAAATCATGGTAACTTACCTGCGAGATGGCCAATCATTGTCAACTGAGGTTGAGCTTACCGCCCGTAAATCCGAGCGCAAGCATAACTACAATTACAACTACAACTACGATTACAATTACAATTACGACTACAAAATCGAACGCAACCCTTGCGAAGTATTTATCGGGGTGACGATAGGTAGTTGGGGCCGTGAGGGGGAACTTGGGGTAGGAGTTGATGGCATCATTCCTGGTTGGCCAGCGGAATTGGCTGGCATGAAAGCTGGTGACCGCATCCTTTCTATGGATGGCATCGAGGTGAACACCCACAATGAACTTGTGGTAGAACGTGACAAGCATAAACCGGGCGAGTATTTCGACCTCGAAATCCTGCGGGATGGTAAGGTCATTACAACTAAGGCTCAATTTAGGACTTGCGAAAAGGAAGAAGTCGTTAAAGAAAAAGAGGAACTGGTTGAAACACCTAATGCATCGACACTTCCAGAAATTGAAAACAATTCGCTTGAGTTGGAGGAAATGAATGCTTTTCCTAACCCAACTTTTGGCAATTTGAGTGTAACCTTCAAAGGAGAGGCCGTCCCGACGGACATCACCATTACCGATATCACAGGTATGGTGGTCTTCAATGAAAGCCTCAAAAATTTCGACGGCTACTACAAACGTCAGGTGGACGTTAGCAAAGGCACACCTGGCACATTGATGGTTAGCGTACGCCAAAATGGTAAGGTATTGACCAAGCCTGTGGTACTTTTGAATCGGGCCTAAATTGCCCAAATAAAAAAGCCCCGTCAGTGCGCACTGACGGGGCTTTTTATTTGGTTAAACTTTCAACCTAAGTCCTTCATGGTCAATTGAATGCGCTTTCGTTTCAAGTCAACATCAACTACCCGAACGTTTACTTCTTGGCTTAAAAAAACCACATCGGCTGGGTTCCTCACATATTTGTTGGAAAGCTGGGAAACATGGACTAATCCATCCTGTTTTACCCCGATGTCCACAAAGGCCCCAAACGCCGTGATATTGGTAATGATACCAGGCAGAACCATCCCTATCGTAAGGTCTTCGATGCCCCTAACATTAGCAAAAGTGAAAGCCTTGGCCTCCCCACGGGGGTCAAGTCCTGGCTTCTCCAATTCCTTCATGATGTCTGTCAAAGTTGGAAGGCCTGCTTTTTCGGTTACATATTTATTGAGGTCTATTTTTTTACGTAGGTGAGGGTCGGCAATGAGTTCTGGCACCTTTACACCAAGGTCAGTCGCCATTTTTTCTACCAATTGGTAGCTTTCAGGATGGACGGCCGTATTATCAAGTGGGTTCTTCCCACCTCTAATCCGAAGGAAGCCAGCGCATTGTTCGAATGCTTTTTCCCCCATGCGGGCAACTTTCTTCAGTTGTTGTCTCGACTCAAACTGGCCGTTCTCTGTTCGGTACTTAACAATATTCAAGGCCAAGGATGGGCCAAGCCCTGATACATAGGTGAGCAGGTGCTTACTGGCAGTGTTTAGGTTTATCCCAACCGAGTTCACGCAACTTTCTACAGTTCGGTCAAGGCTTTCTTTCAACTTGACTTGATTGACGTCGTGTTGGTACTGCCCCACTCCAATATTCTTAGGGTCGAGCTTGACCAATTCGGCCAAAGGATCCATCAAACGCCTCCCAATGGAAATCGCACCACGAATCGTAAGGTCGAGGTCAGGAAATTCTTCCCTCGCAACTTCAGAGGCTGAATAGATGGAGGCTCCAGCTTCATTTACCTGAAAAATATTGACCGGATGGGCAAAAACGATATCCTTGCAAAAATCCATGGTTTCCCTACCAGCGGTACCATTTCCGATGGCAATTGCTGCAATGCGGTATTTCTCCACGTTGTCTTGCAGAATCTTGCGGGCCATGTACTCGTCCGAATTCGGTGGATGGGGGTAGATTGTAGTGTTGTGTATCAAATCACCAAACTCATTCAACATCACGACCTTACAGCCAGTGCGAAATCCGGGGTCAATACCCATAACCCTATAGGGGCCGAGTGGAGCAGCCAACAACAATTGCCGAAGGTTCTCAACAAAAATATTAATGGCTTCAGTATCAGCTTTCTCCTTGGCCTCATTGCGGAATTCAGTTTCAATACTTGGTGCCAACAACCTGTCGTAACAGTCGTGCAGGGCCTCTTTAACCTGTTTGGTTGCCCCTCCATTTCCTTTGAGCAGTTGGTATTCCAGTTTGTTCAATATCTCTTCTGATTCCGGCTCAATGGTCAAGCGCAGGAATCCTTCATCCTCCCCACGTCGCATAGCCAACAAGCGGTGAGACGGACAGTGCTTCAATGGTTCTGAAAAAGCAAAATAATCTTGGTACTTGGCCGCTTCCTCCTCTTTGCCACGTACTAGCTTGGAGGTAATCTGTGCTCCTTTTTTGAAGGCATGCCTTACTTTTTGGCGCACCAATTCATCCTCGTTTATCCATTCAGCAATGATATCACGAGCACCTTGCAGTGCATCTTCGAGTGTGGGCACCTCATCCGTCAAGAAAGACTGCGCCAGATGCTCTACATTCTGGCTTCGTTGTTCGTAAATGGTTTTGGCAAGTGGTTCGAGGCCTTTTTCACGAGCCACCGTGGCACGGGTCTTTCGCTTTGGCTTATACGGCAGGTAGATGTCCTCCAATTCTATGGGATCCCAGCAGTTTTCAATGCGGTTGCGCAGTTCCGGGGTCATTTTGCCAAGCTCTTCAATGGTGTGTATAACAATCTCCCGGCGTTTATCAAGTTCTTGGAGTTTTTTCAATTCTTGCTGAATGGCGGCCAATTGGACCTCATCCAGTGAACCTGTGACTTCTTTGCGGTAACGGGCAATAAAAGGAATGGTAGCACCTTCCGCCAGCAGGTCAATAGTGTTCTCGACTTTCTTTTGGGGTATGTTCAACAAGCCCGAAATGATGCGAGGATAAATCATAGCATTCGTCAAATTGCAAAGAGGTATTTTATGGGAAAAATGGGCTTTTAACAGCAAAAAATAACTTCTCCATTTATCGGCGGCTTCATCGCCGATAAATGGAGAAGTTCCCTGTTTTGGCCATCCGGAGGCTGGCCAAAACAGGGAACTTATTTTTTAACAGTTACTATGGTTTAGGGCAAATAAGAAGCGAACACAGCAAACAGCCATGTTCGCTTCTAAGTTGAAGATTACTACTTCAGAAACTCATCAACATTATGGTATTTCAGCCCAAAAGCATCAGCAACGCCTTGGTAAACCACCTTGCCATCAATCACGTTCAGGCCAAGTTTCAAAGCATTGTTATCGCTGCAGGCTTTTTTCCATCCTTTATCTGCAAGCTGAATAGCATAAGGAAGCGTGGCATTCGTCAGGGCCACAGTGGAGGTGTAAGGTACAGCACCCGGCATGTTTGCTACGCAATAATGCAGAACACCATCTACCACATATACTGGGTCGGCATGTGTGGTTGGTTTGGTCGTTTCAAAGCAGCCCCCTTGGTCAACCGCAACATCCACCAAAACGGTACCCGGGCGCATGTCCTTGAGCATGTCTTTGGTGATAAGGTGCGGGGCTTTGGCACCAGGAATCAACACCGCCCCAATGATTAGGTCGTGGTTCCTACTCAACCGACGGATATTCAGTTCATTGGAATACATTGTAACCACGTTGGCTGGCATTACGTCGGCCAAGTAGCGCATCCTTGGCAGGCTCACGTCAAGTATGGTAACCATGGCTCCAAGTCCAGCGGCCATTTTTGCAGCTTGCGTACCAACGATGCCACCGCCCAAGACCAACACCTTGGCAGGCTGAACACCTGGAACGCCACCAAGCAAAATCCCCCTGCCACCCATCGGCTTCTCAAGGAATTTTGCACCCTCCTGTACTGCCATACGACCTGCTACCTCCGACATTGGAACCAAAAGGGGCAAGCTCCGGTCGGGCATTTCTACCGTTTCATAAGCAAGGCAAACAGCTTTGCTTTTAATCATGGCCTTTGTCAAGGGTTCGTAAGAAGCAAAGTGGAAATAGGTGAAAACCAATTGGTCTTTCCGAATCAATGGGTATTCTTGCTTGATAGGCTCCTTGACTTTCATGATCATCTCACCCTTTTCAAAGCACTCTTCAGCAGTAGCCAAAATTTTGGCACCAGCATCTTTGTATTCTGAATCAGGAAAACCGCTGTTCAAACCTGCGTCTTTTTGAATATAAACTGTGTGGCCACGCTTTTTCAGTTCAAGTGCGCCAGCTGGCGTAAGTGCGACACGGTTCTCGTTTGTTTTTATTTCGGTAGGTACTGCAATAACCATAGAATTTGGTTTTGATTTGATAATGGAATGAATTTGAGGGCGCAAAGATAGTGCAGGGGGAGGTAGGTTGGTCGGAAAGCCGATATTTTTTACGTTAACGGCAACTTGTCACTGGGCTGGAATTTTTTAGGAAATTCACAGCAGGACAAAAAAAAAAGCCCAGGTTGTTGCCTGGGCCGAAAAAACGAATCTTACAATTCTTTAACCAAAACTTACACGCTTTAGGAATTTTCAACATTCGTGCCAAAAATTAGATTTCTTTTTAATTTAAAAAAATATCTTCATTGTAATAGGGTACAACTCGTCTGGCACGGGCTATGTCAAACATGCGGCCAATGGCCGTTCTCCCCTCACCGCCTAAGTTTTTGGTAAATTCATTTACATATAACCGAATATGGTTAGCCATCACTGCTTCGTCCATTTCCTGCGCATTTGCCTTCACAAAATCCCTTGAGGAGGTTGGATGTTCAAATGCAAATTGAACGCTACGCTCCATAACCCTGTTGATGGAATGCAAGACATCTTGGGGCAATTTTCGGTTTGCAACGATGCCGCCCAATGGGATCGGCAGGCCAGTTGATTCCTCCCAGTACTCCCCAAGGTCTATCAATTTCTTCAGGCCCTTCAGTTCATAGGTAAACCTGTTCTCGTGGATGATCAGCCCAGCCTCTACCCTACCCTCCAGCACAGCTGACTCAATCTCGGAAAAAACGGTTTCAATTTTATTGGTTGCCTCTGGGAAAGCAAGGCTCAGCAAGAAATTGGCGGTGGTCAATTTGCCGGGAATGGCAATCAACGCTGCTTGAATTTCTTCATCGGTCATTTGCTTTTGGGCTATCAATAGTGGCCCGCAGTTCTTGCCC
>WBZM01001279.1_pt1 | contig 25840 bp, 27 predicted proteins | sample 5204271 | NCBI WGS metagenome assembly WBZM01 (sample SAMN12344346, study PRJNA552823) | activated sludge metagenome | biome: Activated sludge suspended growth; feature: Nitrification reactor; material: Wastewater; isolation source: activated sludge from nitrification reactor of wastewater... | reverse complement strand
CGCCAAATGGCGCAACATCGACCCCGACGACATCCAGAAGGCGGTCGCGACCGCGCAGGCGATCGGCGACGACCGCCTGCAGAAGGCCTCGCAGGGCCGCGTCGTGCCGGACAGCTTCACGCACGGTTCGTCCGCGCAGCGCGTGCAATGGCTGCAGCGCGGGATGCAGACCGGGCAGGTCGACGCCTGCAATACGTTCTCGCGCTGATTTCGCTCAGACGACCCTTCGGGCGCGCGTCGCCAGCGTGCGCGCGCCGAGTTTCCGGGCAAGAGCGTTCGGACTGCCGGCGGCGACGGCCAGCATGTCCAGTTTTTGCGCGATGACGCCTGCGCAGGGCGCGAGCGCGGGAAACAGCCGCTGCGCCAGGCTGCCGGGTTCGGCGCGCAGCGCCACGGCCGGCGGCGCGGCCGCCAGCGACCAGTCCGACATTTCGTCGATGAAGCCGGACATGGGCGCGTAGCCCGCCGTCAGCACGAATATCCGGTCGCTGCGCGCGCTCTTGAGCGCTGCCGCCAGTCCGCGGCCCGGCTCCGCGTCCTCGACCAGCCCGCAGCCGGCGTGATCGGCGATGGCGGAAAGGCCCGCGCCTGGCGCGCCGACGATGCAGGCGTCGCGCACGATGTCGGCGATCGTCGCTCCGACCAGCGCCGCGAGCGAGCGGACCGTCGCCTCCTGGAGGCGTCCGGCGGCCGGATCGGGGCTGGAAGGCGCTATGACGATTGCCGAAAGCATGGCCCGCTCTCTAGCACCGGGACGCGAAAAGCCGGCGCCTTTTTGTGAGGCGGCTGCGGATGGCGCGAACGCTTGACAGCCGCATCTTTTGTTCCATATTTGTTCTCATGTTCCCGCCCCGTTCACGGCCGGCCAGTCGAGGGCGAGCGCCGCAGGGGCTTCGGGCTGCGTAGCGTTGCGTGTTGCGTCTGTGAGTTCGAGTTCGGGTAAGGGCGCGAGGAGGCCGTCATGGGTCGCAGTGCAGTCGCTAGCGAGGGTCTGGAAAATGTTCGCGTCAGGCCTCGCGATCCTCGCGCCCTGCTCGGAGCCCACCGGGGCGAGACGGGCGACGGCGAGGCCGTAGCGCCCAAGGCGCTGCGCGGACGCGGCGCGGTCACCAACAAGACGGGACGTTTTGAAAAGGAAGCGCGCGCGCCCGTTGACGACGGCTGGGGTTCGCTCGGGGAACTCGAAGCCTTGCGCACCGAGGTCCATACGGAGCGGCCGCGCAACATCATTACCCGCAACGATTCGCCCGACATTTCCTTCGATCGCTCGATCAATCCCTACCGCGGGTGCGAGCACGGCTGCATCTATTGTTTCGCACGGCCGACGCACGCCTACATGGGCCTGTCGCCGGGCCTCGACTTCGAGACCAAGCTGTTCGTGAAGGAAGGCGCGGCGCAACTCCTGCAACGGGAATTGTCGGCGCCCGGCTATCAGCCGCGCACTATCGCCATCGGCACGAATACCGATCCCTATCAGCCTATCGAGCGCACCTACCGCACGATGCGGTCAATTCTCGAAGTCCTGTCGGCCGCCGGCCACCCTGTGGGGATCGTCACCAAATCGGCGCTGGTTCAGCGCGACATCGACATTCTGGGGCCGATGGCCGGGCGCGGCCTGGCGAAGGTCGCGATTTCCGTGACGACGCTCGATCCCGTTCTCGCCCGCAGGATGGAGCCGCGCGCGGCGTCGCCGGAGAAGCGGCTCGAGACGATCGAGAGGCTGTCGGAGGCCGGCATCCCCACGGGCGTCATGGTCGCCCCCGTGATCCCCGCGATCAACGACGAGGAGATCGAGACCATTCTCACGCGCGCCCATGCCCGCGGCGCGCGCGAGGCCGGCTATATCGTCCTGCGCCTGCCGCACGAGGCGCGCGAACTCTTCGCGGAATGGCTGATCGAGCATTATCCCGGCAAGGCCCGCCATGTGCTGTCGCTCGTGCGCAACATGCGCGAGGGCAAGCTCTACGACGCGGCCTTCGGGAAGCGCATGAGCGGAACCGGGCCGTATGCCTGGATGATCGGGCGGCGGTTCGAGATGGCGCTGGAAAAGACCGGCTATGCGAAGACGCGCGCGCGCCTGCGCGTCGACCTGTTCCGGCCGCCGGCCCGCACGGGCCAGCAACTCAGCCTGTTCCAGCCGTAGCCGGCGAGATCAGCCGCCGGCCTTCGGCACGCCGTAGCGCGCGGCATAGTAGACAACAACCAGAAGGACGAGCGTGAGGACGAAATAGACGATCGCCGAGACGCCGAGACCGCCCGCGGCCCGGGCGCCCGTCTGCTGCGGCAGCGAGACGGCGCGCGGCGCCGAGGGGCCGCCGCTGGCGACATCGGGGCCGTTGCCCGCGAGCGTCGCATCGGCAAGATGGCGGTAGGTGGCCAGGCGACGCGGCGTGCTTTCGCCGATGATGTACGAATCGGCCTCCGACTCCGTCGGCTCGCGGCCCTTGGCGGTGCGAAACTCCTGCAGCCAGTCGAGTTCGTTCTGCTTGAAGATGGAATAGGCGACGAGGCCGGTGATATCCGAATCCGCCTTGACCAGAGAACTGAAGACCGCGTTGCGGCCGCTGTCCTGAATTTCCGGATGGAACGCATGCGCGAGGCCGCCGTCCCCCGCCGACGACGCGGCGTCGGTCGCGGCGGCTTTGGCGCGCGAAGCAATTTCGAGGGTGTCGTCCATTGGCAATTTCCCACAAGCGAAGCCGATATCGCCAATTTACCGATAATTAAGCCCTGTGGCCAGCAAAGCGCGGCCTTTATGCTTGCATAACCCTAACGCGCGGGGTTCCGGCGGCGCGCCGATCGCGTTATCTGCGTTCGATCGAACCCGCCACGGATTCGACCGGGCGTCAGGAGCGCCGTCGTGCCCGATTTCAGACATGAGGACGAATTGCCGCGCGCGGCTCGCCGCCTCGTTGCAGGCATGGACGAGGTGGGGCGCGGTCCGCTCGCGGGTCCGGTCTGCGCGGCGATCGTGGTGCTCGACCGCAAGAAGCCGCCGCCGTGCGTCGACGATTCCAAGGCGCTGACGCCGAAGGCGCGCGAAGCGCTGTTCGCCGAGATCTGCGCGAGCGCGCGGGCGATCTCCTTCGCCAGCGCCTCGGCGCGCGAGATCGACCAGATCAACATCCGGCAGGCCACGCATCTGGCCATGCGCCGCGCCGTGGCCGGACTGGCGCTCGCGCCCTCGCACATACTGGTGGACGGCAACGATCCGCCGCCGGGTCTTTCCTGCGACGCGACGGCGATCGTGAAAGGCGACGCGCTGTCGTTGTCGATCGCCGCCGCCTCGATTGTAGCGAAGGTCCTGCGCGACCGGATGATGACGCGGCTTGCGGTATTTCATCCCGAGTACGAATTCGAGAAGCACGTTGGCTACGCCACGCCGCGACACCTGGCCGCACTCGAGGCGCATGGCCCGTGCCGCCATCACCGCATGACGTTTTCGCCGATGCGGCAGGGCGCGCTTCCGTTCTGACGGATCAAAAGCGCGACATTTTCTCCGTTGCGGAAGCTCCAGGCGCGCGCACGCAAACCCTTATTTAACCCGGCCGCGCTAGCCCGCCCCAAATTATTGAAAAATCGACGCGATTTCTTAACGCAAGCGTCCAAAAAAGGGACAGGAATTTCCTCTCCCGCTAAACGCCGCTTTTACCTCGTCCGGGCATATTGCGCGTGTTGGTAGCGTAACCGGTATGAGTTCATGCGTAGCGCACGTGCCGGGGCGGCTAGCCCGAAGGCCCAGATTCAGGTTTTGCGTACTGGTCCTTCGGCTTCGCGCGTCCCCGGCGTGCAACGCGCCGCTCCCCGAACCGCCCCCCCAAACGTCCCCCGGGACGAAATTCTCATCGGCGACTGTATCGCGCATCTGCGCGGTTTACCGGAAGGTTGCGCCGACCTCGTCTTCGCCGATCCGCCTTACAATCTGCAACTCGAAGGCGCGCTGTCGCGTCCCGACCAGAGCATGGTCGACGCCGTCGACGACGACTGGGACAAGTTCGCCTCGTTCGCCGACTACGATTCCTTCACGCGCGAATGGCTGGGCGCCGCCCGCAAGGCGATGAAGAAGGACGCGACGATCTTCGTGATCGGCTCCTATCACAACATCTTCCGCGTCGGCGCGATCATGCAGGATCTGGGCTTCTGGATCCTCAACGACATCGTGTGGCGCAAGGCGAACCCGATGCCGAACTTCCGGGGCCGCCGCTTCACCAACGCCCACGAGACGATGATCTGGGCGGCCCGCGATTCCTCCACCAAGTCCTACACGTTCAACTACGAGGCGCTGAAGGCGGGCAACGAGGACTGCCAGGTGCGCTCCGACTGGTACATGCCGATCTGCACCGGGGCCGAGCGCCTGAAGGACGAATCCGGCCGCAAGGCGCACCCGACGCAGAAGCCCGAAGCCCTGCTCGCGCGCATCATGCTCGCCGCGTCCAACGCCGGCGACACCGTGCTCGATCCCTTCTTCGGCTCGGGCACGACCGGCGCGGTCGCGCGCCGCATGAACCGTCATTTCATCGGCATCGAGCGCGACGTGACCTATGCCTCGGCCGCCCGCAAACGCATCGCCGCCGTCGAGCCGCTGCCGGCCGAGGCGCTCGCCGCCGCTCCCTCGAAACGCGCGGAGCCGCGCGTCGCCTTCGCCAGCGTCGTGGAAGCCGGCCTGATCGCCCCCGGGACGGCTCTCGTCGACGAAAAGCGTCGCTATCGCGCCATCGTGCGCGCGGACGGCGCCCTTTCGCTCGGCCCGGCCGTGGGCTCCATCCACAAGACCGGCGCAGTGGCGCAAGGGCTTCCCGCCTGCAACGGCTGGACCTTCTGGCATTTCGAGGACGGCGCGCGATTGCGCTCGATCGACACGCTGCGCGCCATCATCCGCGACCGGATGCGGGCGGCGGGCGAGTAGCGACGCCGCTTTTTCCTCCCTGCCGAATCCGGGCTACACTCGCGCCGCCAACAGAGCGCGGAGCCCATGGTTCTCATTCCGCTTTCCGACGACGCGCCGCACGCGCGACGCGACACGCCCTACGTCGCCTATGCGCTGATCGCGATCAACGTCGCCGTCTTCCTGTGGCGCCAGTCGGTCAGCATGGGCGAGGACATCGCGTTCGAGCGGCATTGGGGCGTGACGCCGGCGCTGATGTTCGGCACGAACGACCTCGGGCCGGTCGAGCGTTTCACGCCGCTCGCCACCTACATGTTTCTGCACGGCGGCTGGGCGCATCTGATCGGCAACATGCTGTTCCTCTGGATTTTCGGCGACGATATCGAGGACGCGCTGGGGCATGTGCGCTTTGTCTTCTTCTATCTGCTGTGCGGCATGTTCGGCGCCGTGCTGTACAGCGTCTTCACGACGCATCCGAATGCGCCGCTGGTCGGGGCGTCCGGCGCGATCGCCGGCGTGATGGGCGCCTATCTGATGATCAGGCCCTGCGCGCATGTGCGCGTGCTCGTCTTCATCAAGGTCGTCGCCATCCGCGCCATGTACGTCATCCTCGCCTGGGCGGCGCTGCAGATCTGGCACGTCATCACGCCCGGCGACGGCGCCGTCGCATGGTGGGCGCATATCGGCGGCATGCTGGCGGGCGCGGCGCTCATTCCGATCATGCGCCAGCCTGGCGTGCAATTGTGGGAATGCGTGCAACAGCGGACCTTTGTCAGCCCGTGGGACACCGAGCTAAGACCGCCCTCGGCGCGCGGCGACGCGCGCCCCCAGTCCTGATGCCGTTCAGCTCTCCTGCCTTTGCGCGCTTCCGCGCAAAGGCAGGTTGGACTAGTCGAACTCGACCGTGAGGCCGTGGCGGTCGCATTCGTCCTCGATCGCCGTCAGGATCAATTGCAGTTTCTCGACGTCTATCTCGTCCTCGTCGTGCGGCGTGTCCCAGTGCTCGATGTCGTCGAGGCGAATGATGAAGTCGGGAGAACCGTCGGCGGCCGGCGGCGGCGGGCTCGCGACGACGGTGAGCGTGCGGCCCGCATGATGCACGCGTATGGCGCCTTCGGTTATCTCGACTTCGATCGCCGGCTTGCGTCGCGCCATCTCTGGCCTCTCGAGGGGCATCGCGGGAGCGCTATCCTGCATCGCCCGGGCGCTAAGGCAAGCGCGATCGATTTCCTGGGCGCGGGCCGATTTCGAGACCGGCATGCGCCGCCACCTTCCGCATGAGGCTCGGCAGCGCCTCGTCGGCGACCGCGTCCGCGGCCACCCATCGCGCGCCCGCCGGCGCCTTGCGCGCCTGCGGCGCCGCGCCGAGGTAGACGGTCAGCTTCAGCGCGAAATGCGTGAAGACATGCGTCACCTCGCCGGCCTTCGCCGTCCAGGCGAGGGGGAGCGGCGCGCCGTCGATCGCGCGGGCGGAATTGAAATCCGGCGACCAATCCGTCCCCGGAAATTCCGTCATGCCGCCGAGCAGGCCCTTGGGCGGCCGCGTACGGAGCAGGACGGCGCCGTCGGCGCGGACCGCGACGAAAGCCGCGCCGCGCCTTTCGGGCCGCTCCGCCTTCGGCGCGCGACGCGGCCAGGTCTCCGGCGCGCCCGTCTTGCGCGCGGCGCAATCCCGCGACAGCGGGCAGAGAGCGCAGGCCGGCTTCTTCGGCGTGCAGATCGTCGCGCCGAGATCCATCATGGCCTGCGCGAAATCGCCGGCGCGCGTCTGCGGCGTCAGTTCGTCGGCGCGCGCGCGGATTTCGCTCTTGGCCTGCGGCAGCGGCGTCTCGATCGCATGGAGGCGGGCGATCACGCGCTCGACATTGCCGTCGACGACGACCGCGCGCCGGCCGAATGCGATCGCGGCTATGGCGGCGGCCGTATAGGTGCCGATGCCCGGCAAGGCGCGCAAGGCCGCCTCGTCCTGCGGAAAGCCGCCGCGCGCCGCGACGGCGCGCGCGCAGGCCAAGAGATTGCGGGCGCGCGAGTAATAGCCCAGGCCCGCCCAGGCCCGCATGATCTCTTCGTCCGGCGCGGCGGCGAGCGCCTCGACATGGGGCCAGCGCTCGAGGAAGCGGCGGAAGTACGGCCCCACCGCCGCCACCGTCGTCTGCTGCAGCATGATTTCCGACAGCCAGACCGCGTAGGGATCAGGCGCCGCGCCGCCGGTCACGCGCCACGGCAGCTTGCGCGCGTGGCGGTCGTACCAGGCGAGCAGAGCGGCGGCGGGAGTGGCGCGGGGCGGCATCGGCGCAAGCTCTATCACGAACCCTCCCGCGCGCGCTCGCGCCGCGGCGCGCCCCGCGCTATCCTCGCCCCATGCCGCCGCCCCGTCGCAAGGCCAGCGCCAAGCCGCTCGCCGAATTTCTGTCCGATACGCTCGACCCGCTGGTCGCGCGGCTCGGCATGTCGCAGGCGACGCTGGTGCTCGACTGGGCGGAGATCGTCGGCGAACGACTCGCGGCCGTGTGCGAGCCCGCAAGATTGCGCTGGCCGCCGCGCGGACCGAAAAGCGATCCGACCAAATCCTCGGAGCCGGCGACGCTGATGCTGCGGGTCGCGCCGGGCATGGGGCTGGAGATCCAGCATCTCGCGCCGGTGCTGATCGAGCGCGTCAATGCCCATCTGGGGTGGCGCTGCGTCGGCAAAGTGGCCTTGCGCGCCGAGCCGTTCGCGCCGAAGCGCAAGCGGCAGCGCAAGCCGCCGCCAGTCGACCCCCGGGCGCGGGCGGAGGCGGAGCGGCTGGCGGAGGGCATCGAGGACGAGGCCCTGCGCGCCGCCCTCACCCGCCTCGGCGCCGCCGCGCTCGCCGAAAGGCGACGCTAGACAGGCGGCCAGCTTGCCGTAACCCTGCATTTGCCATATTCGGCCAGCACTGACTTCGCCGAAAGCGGCCCGGCCCCTGCCAGCCGCCAGAACGGGACCCATCATGACCCAGCCGCTTTTCCCTTCGCGCCGTCTCATCCTCGCCGGCGCCGCTGCGTCCGCTGGGCTCGCGTTTGCGCCGGGCGCGGCCTTCGCGCTCGACGGCAAGGTTGACGTGGCCGAACTCATGGCCCCCGACGCCCTGCCCGACGTCTGGGTCGGCAAGGCGGACGCGCCGATCACCATCGTCGAATACGCCTCGATGACCTGCTCGCACTGCGCGGCCTTCCACAACGAAACCTATCCGCTGCTGAAGAAGAACTACCTCGACACGGGAAAGGCGCGCTTCACGCTGCGCGAATTCCCGCTGGACGCGCTGGCGGCGGCGGCCTTCATGCTGGCGCGTTTCGCCGGCGACAAGCGCGAGGCGATGGTCGACCTACTGTTTGCGCAGCAGAAGAACTGGGCCTTCGTCGACAAGCCGCTGGACGCGCTGGAGAACACGGTCAGGCAGGCGGGCATCAGCTCCGACGATTTCAAGAAGTGCCTGCAGGACAATGCGCTCTACCAGAACGTGCTGAAGGTGCGTCAGCGCGGCGCCGACAAGTTCGGCGTCGATTCGACCCCCACCTTCTTCATCAATGGCGAGCGCAAGAAGGGCGAGATCGCGCCCGGCGATCTGGACAAGACGCTCGCGCCTTTCGACAAGAAATAGGCCAGAAATTTCTGTGGATTGCGACGCGAGCGGCGCAATGGCGCCGATGCAAGCGCGATTCACAAGAAAAAGCCGCGATTTGCTTGCATTTCCCGAACGGCTGTGACGCTTTCTAGTCTCACAGTCTAGCAGCCGTGGCGGCGGCGGGAACCGTTCATGAAATTCAACAAGCTCAGGCTCGTCGGCTTCAAGAGCTTCGTCGAGCCGACCGAATTCCACATCGAGCCCGGCCTGACGGGCGTCGTCGGGCCGAACGGCTGCGGCAAGTCGAATCTCGTCGAGGCCCTGCGCTGGGTGATGGGCGAGAATTCCTACAAGAACATGCGCGCGTCCGGCATGGACGACGTGATCTTCTCGGGCTCCGGCAATCGGCCGGCGCGCAACACGGCCGAGGTCGGGCTCGTTCTCGACAATTCGCAGCGCACCGCGCCCGCCGCCTTCAACGATTCCGAGCTGATCGAGGTTACCCGCCGCATCGAGCGCGAGGCAGGTTCCTCCTATCGCGTCAATTCGCGCGAAGTGCGCGCGCGCGACGTGCAGCTCCTGTTCGCCGACGCCTCGACCGGCGCGCGGTCGCCCGCGCTCGTGCGCCAGGGCATGATCGGCGAGATCATTTCCGCCAAGCCGCAGGCGCGCCGCCGCATTCTCGAAGAAGCAGCCGGCGTCGCCGGCCTGCATTCGCGCCGGCACGAGGCCGAGTTGCGTCTGAAAGGCGCGGAGGAAAACCTCACGCGCCTCGAAGACGTGATGAAGCAGGTCGACGCGCAGATCGACTCGCTGAAGCGCCAGGCGCGTCAGGCCTCGCGCTACAAGTCGCTGGCCTCCGACATCCGCAAGTACGAGGCGCTGGTCGCGCTCAGCCTGCATCGCGAGGCGTCGCGGATGCTGGCGGACGCCGAGCGCAAGCTCGAGGCCGACGTGCGCGAGGTCGCCGAACGCACGACCCATCAGGCCGAAGCCGCGCGCCTGCAGGCGGTGGCCGCCCACGGCCTGCCGGGACTGCGCGAGGCCGAGGCGCGCGCCGGCGCGGCGCTCCAGCGCATTGCGCTGGCGCGCGAAACGCTCGAGGCGGAAGAAAAGCGCGCGCAGGATCGCGCCGCCGAAATCGCGCGGCGCATCGAGCAGATCAGCCGCGACCTCGAACGCGAGAAGGCGCTGATCGAGGACGCCACGCAGTCGATCGCGCGTCTCGAGGCCGAAGACGCGGAATTGAAGGGTCTCGAGGAATCGGAAAGCGACATTCGCGCCGAAGCCGCCGAACGCGCGCAATCGGCGGAGGAAAAACTCGCCGAAACCGAGCGCCTGCTGTCGGATGCGCAAGCGCTTCTCTCCGACGCCAGCGCCAAGCGCGCGGCGGCCGAGGCGAGCGTGCGCGACGAAACGCAGCGGCTGGCGCGTTTCGAGGCCGAGATCACGCGCCTCGAAACCGAATTCGCGATGATCGCATCGAGCGGCTCGGGCGAAGAGGAAGCGTATGCGCTGGCCGAGACGCTCGAAAACCTGATCGAGGAAGCGCAGGCGGCGGAAGAGCGCGCGCTACTCGCCGAAGAGGCGCATCTCGCCGCGCGTGAAAAAGAAGCGGAACTGCGCGGGCCTCTGACCGAAGCCGACCGCAAGGCGCAACGGCTCGAGACGGAAGCGCGCACGCTTTCCAAACTGCTCGATTCGAACGCTGGCGGGCTCTGGCCGCCCGTGGTCGAGGAGATGAAGGTCGAGAAGGGCTACGAGGCTGCGATCGGCGCGGCGCTCGGCGACGATCTCGAGGCGTCCGCCAACACGTCCGCGCCCGCGCATTGGGCGACGACCGACGCCGCCGGCGATCCGGCTTTGCCGCCGGGCGTGACGCCGCTCTCGCAACTCGTTCAGGCGCCGCCGGCGCTGGCCCGCCGCCTCGCCCAGATCGGGGTCGTGCTGCGCGAAGAGGGTCCGCGGTTGCGCGGGCTTCTGAAGCCCGGCCAGCGGCTTGTATCGAAGGACGGCGATCTCTGGCGCTGGGACGGGTTCACGCAGGGCGCCGAGGCGCCGACGCCGGCCGCCCGTCGTCTTGCCGAAAAGAATCGCCTCGGCGATCTCACGCGCGAAGCCGAAGCCGCGCGGCGCGAGGCCGAGCAATTGCGCGCGCAGGCGGACGCCGCGCAGCAGGCGCTTCGCCTCGCCGCCCAGAGCGAGCAGGAAGCGCGCGCCGCCCAGCGTATCGCCGAGCGCGCGGCCAACGAATCCCGCGACCGGCTCGCGGCCGCCGAGAAGCGGCGCGCCGCATCCTCCGCCCGTCTGTCCGCGCTGCAGGAAGCCAAGGGCGCGGCGCTCGCCAATCGCGACGAAGCGCGCCAGCGTCAGCGCCAGGCCGAGCAATTGCTCGACGAACTGGACGAGCCCGCTTCGCTCGCCGGCGCGCTGGACGCCGCCCGCGCCACCGCCGCGCAGGACCGCGCCGCCGCCGCCGAGGCGCGCGCCGCGCTGCAGGCGCTGACGCGCGACGCCGAAGCCAGAGCGCGCCGCCGCGCTGCCATCGCCAACGAGCGTCGCTCCTGGATCGACCGGCGCGAGAACGGCGCCGATCACATCGCCGATTTCGAGACGCGCCGCGCGGAAGCGCAGGAGGAAGCCGAACTTCTTGCCGAAGCGCCGGACGAATTCCTGATGAAGCGCCGCGCGCTGATGAACGAGATGGAGGCCGCGGAACAGGCGCGCAAGGAAGCCGCCGACGCGCGCGCCGCCGCCGAAACCATGCTGGCCGAAGCCGACCGTGTGGCGCGCGCTGCGCTCGACGCGATGAGCGTTGCGCGAGAGGAACGCGCGCGCTCGGAATCGCGCGTGGAAGCTGCGCGCCAGAGGCTCGCCGACGTTCTGCGCTCGATCGAGAGCGACCTCGAATGCGCGCCGGACGCGCTGGCGGCGCTCGCCGGCGTGAAGGCCGGCGACGAACTGCCGGCCGCCGACGATATTGCGGAGAAGCTCGACCGGCTGAAGGCTGATCGCGAGCGTCTTGGCGCAGTCAACCTGCGCGCCGACGACGAACTGAGCGAAGTCGAGGCGCAATCGGCCAAGATGCTCGCCGAACGCGACGACCTGACCGAAGCGATCCGCAAGCTGCGCGGCGCCATCGGCAATCTCAATCGCGAGGGCCGGGAAAGGCTGCTCGCCGCCTTCGAGGTCGTGAACAACCACTTCAAGGAATTGTTCTCGACGCTGTTCGGCGGCGGCACGGCCGAGCTGCAACTGGTGGAGAGCGACGACCCGCTCGAAGCCGGTCTGGAGATACTCGCGCGCCCGCCCGGCAAGAAGCCGCAGACCATGACGCTGCTGTCGGGCGGCGAGCAGGCCTTGACCGCGATGAGCCTGATCTTCGCGGTCTTCCTCACCAATCCCTCGCCGATCTGCGTGCTCGACGAGGTGGACGCGCCGCTCGACGATTCCAACGTCGAGCGCTTCTGCGACCTGCTCGAGGAAATGCGCAAGAAGACGGACACGCGCTTTGTGACGATCACGCACAATCCGATCACCATGGCGCGCATGGATCGGCTGTTCGGCGTCACCATGGCCGAGCGCGGCGTCAGCCAGCTCGTCTCCGTCGATCTCGCGCAGGCCGAGAAATTCCTGGACGCGGCGGAATAAGCCTCCGCCTGCGACCATCGGCGACAACGCCCTCGACGCCCCCGCGCGCGCTGCTAGAGTGAACGCGCCGGCCGGGACCGGCCAAGGCATTTCGGGGGAGGGCCTGTCATGCGCGCGTTCAACGTCGTCAAATTCAAGGTCAAGCCGGGAAGCGAAACCGCCTTCCTCGACGCGCACCGCGACGGCAAGGCGAAATGGCCGGGGCTCGTTCACGGGACAATCATCAAGACCGGCGAAGCGAGCTATTGCCTGATCGGCGAATGGGCGAGCGCCGAGGCCCTGGCGGCCGCGCGGCCGGCGATGATCGAGACGCTCAATTCATTTCGCGCCACGCTCGATGAGGTCGCCGAGGGGCGCGGCGTCACCGACGCCGTGTCCGGGGCCGTCGCTCTCGATATAGCCTGACGGGCTGTCATCCCCGCGAAAGCGGGGATCCAAAGCAACGCCACAACCCTTCCGGATGCCCGCTTTCGCGGGCATGACGGCTGGCTCGTCGCAAACGCGATCCGGGACCGCCGGCTTCCAGCCGGAGGCCGGCGGTCCCGGCTTCGCATCCGCCATGCGCCCGTCCGACTCGCGACCTCCCGCCAAGCTGCTAATCTCGCCGGCGGGAGGACAAGAAATGCGTTCATACGACGTCACCGTTTTCGACGGGCCGCTTTCGCTCAACGAGCGCCCGACGCCGCAGCCTGTCGGCGAGGAAGTGCTGGTCAAGATCACCGCCGCCGGCGTGTGCCACTCCGACATCCACATCTGCGAGGGCTTTTACGATCTGGGCTCCGGCAAGAAATTCCACATGGCCGACCGCGGCATGAAGCTGCCGATCACCATGGGACACGAGATTGCGGGCGAGATGGTGTCGGGCGGGCCGGACGCCGGGCCGGTGAAGGCGGGAGAAAAGGTCGTCGTCTTCCCCTGGATTGGTTGCGGCAAATGCGCGGTCTGCGCGCGCGGCGAGGAGAACCTCTGCCTGCAATCGCGATTCCTGGGCGTATTTCGCAACGGCGGATATGCGACGCATGTGATCGTGCCCGCCAGGCGCTATTGCCTTGACATCGGCGACATGGACACGGCGGTCGCCGCGCCCTACGCCTGTTCGGGCCTCACCACCTACAGCGCGCTGAAGAAGATCGGCGCGAAAATCTACCAGCGCGAGCCGATCGTCGTCATCGGCGCAGGCGGCCTCGGCCTGATGTGCCTGACCTTGATGAAGGCGATGGGCGCGCATGGCGCCATCGTCGTCGACGTCAATCCGGCGAGCCGCGAGGCTGCGATGAAGGCCGGCGCGCTCGCCGCCATCGACCCGAAGGCGCCCGACGCCGTCGCGAACATCCGCAAGCTCACGCCCGACGGCGCGGGAGCGGCGGCGATCATCGACCTCGTGGGCGCCGGCGCGACCGTGCAGCTCGGCCTCGACGTGATGGCGCGCGGCGGCCGCGTGATCGTCGTCGGCCTGATGGGCGGCGAGGTCACCGTGCCGACGCCGACGATTCCGCAGCGCGCGATGACGCTGCAGGGATCCTATGTCGGCAATCTCGAAGAGTTGAAGGAGTTGATGGCGCTTGTCGCCAAGGGCGGCGTGCCGCGCGTGCCGACGATCGAACGGCCGCTCGACGAGGCCGACAAGTCGCTCAACGACTTGCGCTCGGGCAAGGTGGTCGGACGGATCATTCTGAAGCCGTAAATGGACCGCAAACCTTCAGGCTCGCCTTCGCAACATGGATTGCGAGCCTGAAGAGGCTGGCCGAAAACGCGAATCCTCATCCTGAGAGTCTGACTCGAAATACGCTGAAAACCCGAACCCTTCATGCTGAGGAGGCGGCGAAGCCGCCGTCTCGAAGCATGATCCAGAGTTTCGAGTCTCGGCCACCCTTCGAGACGCGCCTTTCAGGCGCTCCTCAGGGTGAAGGCTTGGCTCCTCGGCATGAGGGCTGTGGGCCTCCAACGCGTCTTGGCCAGACTCGAAAGGCCCGCGGTCCGCTCAGGCGTGCCCGGCGTCGCCCGACAGAAAGCCGGGGTCGACGCCCATCGCGCGCAGCGCGCGGTCGTATTTCTGCTCGTGCGCGGGGTCGAAGATGAGCGCGGGGTCGGCGGGGCCGGTCAGCCAGCCGTTGTGCAGCAATTCGCTCTCGAGCTGGCCCGGCCCCCAGCTCGCGTAGCCGAGCGCCAGCGCCGCATGATGCGGGCCGACGCCCTCGGCGATGGCGCGGAGGATGTCCAGCGTCGCCGTCAGGCACACGCCCTTGTCGATGGCGACCGTCGAATCGCCGGAATTGAAATCGTCGCTGTGCAGCACGAAGCCGCGGCCGGATTCCATCGGGCCGCCGCGCAGCACCTGCACGCCTTCCACCTCCGGCGGCAGACGGATCGCGGCTTTCGGGTCGATCACCTTCAATTGCACCAGCAGTTCGGGAAAGGTGAGCGATTTCGACTGCTTGTTGATGACGATGCCCATCGCGCCTTCCTCGGAATGGGCGCACATATAGATGACGGTGCGCGCGAAGCGCTCGTCCGGCATGGAGGGCATGGCGACGAGCAACTGGCCGTCGAGGAACATTGTTTCGCCGGATTTCGGTTTTGATTTCTTGCGCGCCATAGGGACAAGGTAGTCGCGCCCCCCTGCGGCGCCAAGGAGCGGCCGGCGATCGCTCACATTAAGTTCAGTGGCGCGCGAGGAGACGGCCGACTAGATGCTGGACATGCGCGTTTTCCGTTCCTACGCCGTTTTCTCGTTCGCAATCGCCCTGGCCGCCAGCGCGCAAGCAGGCCCCAGCGACAAGGCGCGCGTGTCGTTCGTCTCCGGCGGCGGCCTCGAGGAAGGCGTCTATCGCGCCGCGATCGTCATCGACCTTGCGCCAGACACCACGACCTACTGGCGCAATCCCGGCGAGGCCGGCTCGCCGCCGAGTTTCGATTTTTCCGCATCGGTTAACCTCGCGGGCTTCGACGTCGCCATGCCGGCGCCGAAACGCATCGTGGAGGCGGGGCTCGACGTGTTCGGCTATCACGACCGCGTCGCCTTCGCCGTCACCGTCACGCCGAAGGATGCGAGCAAGCCGGTCGTCGCCGCCCTCAAGATGGACTATGCGGCCTGCGAGAAGATCTGCGTGCCCATGCACGCCGAGGCGCATCTGGAGCTTGCGCCGGCCGGCGGCGCGGGCGCGAACGCAGCCGTCGTAGCCGCCGCGCGCGCGGCGCTGCCGAAGCCTGTGGCGCTGGAGGCGGTCGCGACGCTCGCTCCCGTCGCGGGCGCCGACAAGCCGACCTGGACGGTGACGCCGAAGACAGGCGAAGCGCTCGACCTGTTCGCCGAGACGCCGGAAGGCTATTTCGCCGAGACGAAGCGCGGGCCCGACGGCGCCTTCAGGCTGGCGCTGGTCGAAGCGCCGAAGGACGCCGCCCTGCCCAGGGCGCCGGTGCGGCTGACGCTGGCCAAGGCTTCCGGCGCGGTTGAATTTTCCGTCAGGCTCGACGAGGGCCGCGGTTCGCCCTAACTTGGCCTCAGCGGCGTTCGCCGTACGAAATCAATCAGGAGTAGGAAATGACGATCAAGGTTGGCGACCGCCTGCCGAAGGCCACATTCACGGTCATGACGGCCGACGGCCCGGCAGCGAAATCGACGGACGACCTGTTCAAGGGCAAGAAGGTGGTTCTGGTGGGCGTGCCCGGCGCCTTCACGCCGACCTGCCACAAAAACCACCTGCCCGGCTTCATCGAGAACGAGAAGGCGATCAAGGCCAAGGGCGTCGACGACATTGCGGTCATCGCCACCAACGACGTCTTCGTGATGAACGCCTGGGCCAAGGACACGAAGTCCGAAGGCAAGATCACGTTTCTGGCCGATGGCAGCGCGGCTTTCGCCAAGGCGACGGGCCTCGATCTCGACCTCAGCGAGCGCGGCATGGGCATGCGCAACAAGCGTTTCTCGATGATCGTTGACGATGGCGTCGTGCGTTCGCTCAACATCGAAGAAGGTCCGGGCGCGGAAAAATCGGGCGCCAAGACGATGCTCGAGCAGCTCTGACGCGCTGGCCGGATCGGCCCTGCCCCGCGCGATTGGTCTGAGACGATGGCCGACGACGCGCGGGAGGCCGATCCGGTGATCGAACTGCAAAACGTCAGAGTCGATTACGCCGGCGCGCCCCGCCCTGCGGTGCGCGCCGCGACCCTGACCATCGCCGGCGGCGCGTTCGTCGCGCTGGTCGGGCCGTCGGGCTCCGGCAAGACCTCGCTGCTCAAGACCATCAACCGGCTGGTCGAGCCGGCCGGCGGCGCGATCCGTGTCGAGGGTCGCGACATCGGCGATTTCGCGCCGCACGAGCTGCGCCGCCGCATCGGCTACGTGTTCCAGGGCGTGGGCCTGTTTCCGCACATGAGCGTGCGCGAGAACATCGCCATCACGCCGAGCCTGCTCAGGTGGCCGCGTGAGAAAATAGCGGCGCGGGTGGACGCCGTCTTCGACCTGATCGCCCTGCCGCGCGATTATCTCGACCGGCCGCCGGCCGCCCTGTCGGGCGGCGAGCGGCAGCGCGTCGCGGTCGCCCGCGCGCTGGCGGCGGAGCCGCGCGTCGTCATCATGGACGAGCCTTTCGGCGCGCTCGATCCGGTGACGCGCGACGCGCTCGGACAGGCTTATCGCGCGCTGCACGAGCGGATGAAGCTGACGACCGTCATGGTGACGCACGACGTGCAGGAGGCCGCGCTGCTCGCCGACCGCATCGTTGTATTGCAGGACGGCGCGATCATCGCCGACGATACGCCGCGCGCCATGCTGGCGGGCGCGCATCCGCAGGCGGCGGCCATGTTCGAGACGCCGCGCCGGCAGGCCGCGCAGATCGCTGCGCTCGCGCGCGACGCGAGACAAGAGTCGTGAACGCGCAACTCGCCGCGGCTCTTGCGGTCTTGCCGAACTATCTGTCGCAACACGTCCTGCTCAGCCTCAGCGCCATGGCGCTCGGCGCAGGCGTCAGCCTGCCGCTGGCTCTCTGGGCGGCGCGGCGGCCGGGCCTGCGCTGGCCGCTGCTCGCGGCGACAAGCCTCGTGCAGACGATCCCGGCGCTCGCCCTGCTCGCTCTGTTCTATCCGCTGTTGCTGGCGCTCTCAGGAGCGACGCAGAAATTGTTCGGCGCCAGCACGCCAGCGCTGGGCTTCCTGCCGGCGCTGCTGGCGCTCGCGCTCTACGCCATGCTGCCGATCGTGCGCGCGACCATCTCGGCGATCACGGGCATCGATCCGGCGATCATCGAGGCGGCGGACGCCGTCGGCATGACGCCGGCGCAGCGTCTATGGCGCGTCGAACTGCCGCTGGCCGCGCCCTTCATCGTCGGCGGCCTGCGCACCGCCACGGTCTGGACGATCGGCGCGGCGACGCTGGCGACGCCGGTCGGCCAGGTTTCGCTCGGCAATTACATCTTCTCCGGCCTGCAGACGGAGAATTGGGTTTTCGTGCTGTTTGGCTGCGCGGCCTCGGTCGTCGTCGCGCTCGCCGCCGATCAATTGCTCGCGCTGGTCGAAAGAGGCGCCGAGCGGCGCGACTGGAAGCGTGCGCTCATGGGCGCGGGCGGTTTCGCGCTGGCGGCGCTCGCGACGCTGGCGCCCGCCGCATCATTCACACGCGCATCCTACGTCATCGGCGCGAAGAATTTCTCCGAGCAATTCATTCTTGCCGACCTCATGGCGCTGCGGCTGCAGGCGGCCGGCCTCCAGGCCGAAAAGCGCGAGGGTCTCGGCTCGGCTGTCGTTTTTCGCGCGCTCGCAGCGGGCGACATCGACGTCTATGTCGATTATTCCGGCACGCTGTGGACGAGCCTGATGCATCGCGCGGACAATCCCCCGCGCGCGCAGATGCTTGCCGAACTCGGCGACTGGCTGAAGAACAATAGCGGCGCGGCAATGCTCGGCGCGCTCGGCTTCGAGAACAATTACGCCTTCGCGATGAAGAGCGCGCGGGCGCAGGAGCTGGGCGTCGCCACCATCGCCGATCTCGCGCGGGCGGCGCAGCAACTGACGCTCGGCGCCGATCTCGAATTTCAGTCGCGGCCGGAATGGGCGAGCGTGCGCGACGCCTATGGGCTGCGTTTCGCCGCCGTAAAATCGTACAATCCGACATTCATGTATCGCGCGCTCGACGACGGGCAGGCCGACGTCATCACCGCTTTTTCCAGCGACGGGCGAATCCTGTCGCAGAATCTCGTGACGCTCGACGATCCGAAGAACGCCTTGCCGCATTACGACGCAATGATCCTGATCGCGCCGAAGCGCGCGGGCGATGAAAGATTGCGCGCGGCGCTGCAGCCGCTCGTCGGCGCGATCGATCTCGCGCGGATGCGGCGGGCCAATCTCGACGTCGACCGCGACGCGAACAAGCTGACGCCCCTGCAGGCGGCGGAAAGGCTGGGAAAAGAGGCAGGCGTGCTGAAATAAGATGGACCGCGCGCCTTCAGGCTTGCATCGAGCGGACCGTCATTGCGAGCGAAGCGAAGCAATCCATCCACCGGACGCCGCTCCAGCATCGCGCGCCATGCCGATCCAGCATCTCCCGGTGGATGGATTGCTTCGTCGCTTCGGCAGAATCGCCTTCGGCGATTTCGCCTCAGCTCCTCGCAATGACGGCGCTGGAGGGACGGCCCTGGTCCGTCTACTTCTTCCGCTTCGCGGCGAGATACGGCTTCATGCCGGTGCGCGCGAGAAGGTCGGCGCGCTCGTTCATCTCGTCGCCGGCGTGGCCCTTCACCCATTTCCAGTGGATGTCGTGACGCTCGGCGGCGGCGTCGAGCCGCTGCCAGAGCTCGACATTCTTCACCGGCTTCTTGTCGGCGGTCTTCCAGCCGCGCTTCTTCCAATTGTGAATCCACCCTGTGACGCCATCGCGCACATAGATCGAATCCGTGTGGAGATTGACCGCGCAAGGCCGCGTCAACGCCTCCAGCGCCATGATCGCCGCCGTCAGCTCCATGCGATTGTTGGTGGTCAGCGCCTCGCCGCCGGAGAGTTCCTTCTCGACGCCGTTGAAGCAGAGGATCGCGCCCCAGCCGCCGGGGCCGGGATTGCCGGAACAGGCGCCGTCGGTCCAGATTTCGACGCGCCGCGGCTGCTTCTCCCCACTCACGCGTCGGCGCCGTAGTCGCGGATGGACTTGGCCTGCGCGTGAAAACGCAGCTTGCGGAAATATTCGAGCGGGTCCTTCGGCCGCACCAGCGCGCCCGGCGGCACGTTCAGCCAGTCGACCAGCCGCGTCAGCAGGAAACGCATGCTCGCGCCGCGCGCGAGCGCCGGGAAGGCCTCGATCTCCTCGATATTCAACGGGCGGCGACGGCGATAGTTCTCGATCATCGCCCTGCCCTTGGTGATGTTGAACGAGGCGTCGGGCTCGAAGCACCAGGCGTTGACGCAGATCGCCAGGTCGTAGGCGAAGGCGTCGTTGCAGGCGAAATAGAAGTCGATGAGCCCCGACAGTTTTTCGCCGAGAAAGAACACGTTGTCGGGAAAGAGGTCGGCGTGGATCACGCCCTCGGGCAGGCCGTGCGGCCAGTTCGCCTCCAGCCAGGAGAGTTCGCCCTCGATGAAGCGCGACAGGCCCGGGTGAACGCCATCGGCGCGCGACGCCGCGCTTTCGTAAAGCGGGCGCCATGCCTCGATCGACAGCGCGTTGGGGCGCCTCAGCGCAAAGCCCTCGCCGTCGAGGTGCAGCAGCGCGTCTGCGTCGCCCACCGCCGCGCATTGCTTCGCATTTTGCCGGCGCGGCCACATGCCGTCGAGATAGGTGACGATGGCGGCGGGCCGTCCGGCGAGCCGGCCGAGCGCCTCGCCGCGCCTGTTCTTGACCGGCTGCGGGCAGTTGAGCCCGCGCCCGGCCAGATGCTGCATCAGCCCGATGAAGAACGGGAGATCGGTTTCCGCGACGCGCCTCTCGTAGAGCGTCAGGATGAAATAGCCCGTCTCCGTGTGCAGCAGGTAGTTGGAATTCTCTACGCCTTCGGCGATGCCCTTCAGCGAGAGCATGGCGCCGAGTTCGTAGTCCGCGAGGAAGGCGGCGAGTTGCTCGCCGGAGACATCGGTATAGACGGCCATGGGGCGAGTTCTTATGGAGACTTCTTGGCGCAAGTCCTTGCGCCTAGCAGGCGCCTCCGGCCCGTGTTAGCGAGGCGCGTCCGCCCCGTCAAACGCCCGCGCCGGTCCCGATGAGCGCCATTCCCTCCTGGTTGTGGATCGTCTTCACAATCGCCGCCTCCGGCGCGCAAACAGCGCGCAACGCCATGCAGCGCGACCTCATCGCGACGCTGGGGACGGCGGGCGCGACCTTCGTGCGCTTCCTGTTCGGCCTGCCCTTCGCGCTGCTGTTTCTGGCGCTGGTTTCGGCCGCAAGCGGCGCGGCGGCGCCGGCCCCGGGCCTGGCGTCGCTGCTCTGGACCGGCTTCGGCGGGGTGAGCCAGATTCTCGCCACCGGCCTGATGCTGGCGGCCATGAAGGAGAAATCCTTCGTCGTCGCCATCGCCTACACCAAGACCGAGCCGGTGCAGGTCGCCCTGTTCGGGCTGGCGTTTCTCGGCGACCGCGTGACGCCCGGCATGGCCGCGGCGATCGCGGTCGCCACATCGGGCGTCATGCTGATGTCCTGGCCGAAGAGCTCCGGCGAGGCGCCTGCGGACGGCTGGCGGCCGGCGATCTACGGGCTCGTCTCGGCCGGCATGTTCGCCTTTTCCGCCATCGGCTATCGCGCCGGCATCCTGGCGCTCGGCGCGCCCAACTTCGCGCTCGGCGCCTCGACCATTCTGGCGCTGGCGCTGGCGATCCAGAGCGCGCTGATCGTCGCCGGCCTCGCGCTGTTCGACCGCGCGCTGCTCGCCGGCATTTTCCGCGCCTGGCGTCCTTCCCTGCTCGCCGGGTTCATGGGCGCGCTCGCCTCGCAATTCTGGTTCCTGGCCTTCGCCATCGACACGGCCGCCCGCGTGCGCACGCTGGCGCTGATCGAGATGATTTTCGCGCAAGTCGTCACGAGGCGGATCTTTCAGCAGCGCACGAGCGCGCGCGAAATCGCCGGCATGGCGATCATGATCGCGGGCGTCGTGCTGTTGCTGTGGACGTGATCAGACGTTGTCGCGCAACTGGCGCGGCAGCGGGAAGAAGGTGTTCTCGCTGCTGACCGTCACGGTTTCTATGGTCACGTCGAACCGCGCGCCGAAAGCCTCGATCACCTCGTTGACCAGCACTTCCGGGGCGGAGGCGCCGGCGGTGATCGCGATCGAGCGCACGTCGCCGTAGAGCGACCAGTCGAGATCGCGCGCGCCGTCGACCAGCCGGGCGTTCGGGCAGCCCGAGCGCTCGGCCACCTCGCGCAGCCGCTGCGAATTGGAGGAATTGGGCGAGCCGACGACGATGACCGCGTCCACCGCCGGACTGATTTCCTTGATCGCTTCCTGCCGGTTGGTGGTCGCATAGCAGATATCCTGCTTGTGCGGGCAGATGATGTTCGGGAAGCGCTGCTTCAGCGCCTCAACGATTTCCGCGGTATCGTCAAGCGAGAGCGTGGTCTGCGTGACATAGGCGAGGTTCTCGGGATCGGCGACATTCAGCGCCCGCACTTCCGCCACCGACTGGACGAGCTGCACCGCGCCTTCCGGCAACTGGCCCATGGTTCCGACGACCTCGGGGTGGCCGGCATGGCCGATCAGCAGAACCTTGCGGCCACGCTTGTGGTGAATTTCCGCTTCGCGGTGAACCTTGGTGACCAGCGGGCAGGTGGCGTCGATGGCGAAGAAATTGCGGGAGGCGGCTTCGGCCGGCACCGACTTCGGCACGCCATGCGCCGAGAAAATGACAGGCGCGGCCGTATCGGGAATTTCCGACAGGTCCTCGACGAAGATCGCGCCTTTGGCCTTCAGGCTTTCGACCACGTAGCGGTTGTGGACGATCTCGTGCCGCACATAGACCGGCGGGCCGTAACGTTCGATGGCGCGTTCCACCGCCTCGATCGCGCGCACCACCCCGGCGCAGAAGCCGCGCGGCGCGCAGAGCACGATCCTGAGCGCGGTCTTGGGCGCAATCTTGGCCTGAACCTCGGGTGCAAGTGTCATGGCGCAGCAGCGTCTCCTGCGGCCGATGCGGCCGCCCCAGACCTAAATGGCCGGCTTCGGCGGCAGGATCAAGGCCGAAGGCCCTTCGAAGAGGCTTGCGGGCGGCGGGCCACGCCCCCGTCCGCCGATTGCGCAGCCGCGCCGCTCCCATTATCAAAGCGGCGGACGCCGCCCGCCGATGCGGATAGTTCCGGCGACAAGCCGACACGAGTGGCGCAAAGGACCCGCATGGCGCGCGATGTAACCGACATGACCCATATTTCGTCGCGCGACGAGCTGGTCGCGTGGATGGAGGCGGGCTGCAAGTCGCCTGGCGAGTTCCGCATCGGGGCCGAGCACGAAAAGATTCCCTTCTACACGGCCGACCATGCGCCCGTGCCCTACGAGGGCCGCAACGGCGCCAGCGACGGCATCCGCGCCCTGCTCGAAGGCTTGCAGGCGCGTACGGGCTGGGCGCCGATCATGGACGGCCCGGCGCTGATCGGCCTCTACGACGAGGTCGGCGGCGGGGCGATTTCGCTCGAACCCGGCGGGCAATTCGAACTCTCCGGCGCGCCGCTGGAGGACGTGCATGCGGTCGAAGCCGAATTCGACCGGCACATGGCCGACGTGAAGGCGATCGCCGAACCGCTCGGCGTCGGCTTCCTCGACATCGGCATGAGCCCGCTGTGGACGCGCGCCGAGACGCCCGTCATGCCCAAACAGCGCTACGGCATCATGATGCGCTACATGCCGAAGGTCGGTTCGCGCGGCCTCGACATGATGTTCCGCACCTCGACCGTGCAGGTCAATCTCGACTTCCAGAGCGAGGCCGACATGGTGCGCAAGCTGCGCGTGTCGCTCGCCCTGCAGCCGCTCGCCACCGCGCTCTTCGCCAATTCGCCGTTCACCGAGGGCAAGCCGAACGGCATGTTGTCCATGCGCTCGGAAATCTGGCGCGACACGGACGCCGCGCGCACCGGCATGATGCCCTTCGCCTTCGAGTCCGGCATGGGCTTCGAGCGCTATGTCGACTACGCGCTCGACGTTCCCCTCTATTTCGTCAAGCGCGGCGACCATTATCACGACGTCGCGGGCGGCAGTTTCCGCGACCTGCTCGCCGGCAGGCTGGCGCAACTGCCGGGCGAACGCGCCACGATGGCGGACTGGGCGAACCATCTGTCGACGCTGTTCCCGGAAGTGCGCGTCAAGCGCTACATCGAGATGCGGGGCTGCGACGTCGGCCCGCGTACGCATATTTCGGCGCTGCCGGCGCTGTTCGTCGGCCTGCTCTACGACCCGGCCGCGCTGGACGAAGCGGAATCCCTCATTGCGGACTGGACCGCGGAGGATCGGCAGGCGCTGCGCGACGCCGCGCCGCGCGTCGGGCTTGCGGCGAAGGCGCGGGGGCGCAGCCTGCAGGACGTGGCGAAGGACGCGCTCGGCGTCGCCCGCCGTGGACTGGCGCGCCGCGCCCGCAAGGACGCTCGCGGGCAGGACGAGGCGCGGCATCTCGACGTTCTCGACGCGATCGCCGCCAGCGGCCGTCCGCTCGCCGCCGACCTGCTGGAACGCTACGAGACGCGATGGGGCCGGAGCGTCGTGCCGGCTTTCAAGGAATGCGTCTTTTAGAGCGGGATGGTTTTGACGGAACCAACGCCGTCATCGCGAGGAGCTCAGGCGAAATCGCCGAAGCTCCGCGCCGTCCTCAGCGCGGGAACGGGCCGCCCGTCGGACCCATGCGCAGGCGCGTGGTGCTGTCGGGCCGCATGGCCGCGGGCCGCGGGCCATCGCCCGACCTGGTGAAGCCCGAACCGAGGCTCGCCGCACCCTGCATCACCTGCGCTTCGACGCGCACATGACGGCCGACATTCAGGCAGCCGTCAGCGCCGTTGATGGTCGCGCTCTCGGGGCTGTAGGACATGCATCCGCCGGCAATGGCAGGGGCTGCGAACACCGCGAGGCAGAGGGCGGAGACTCCAGAGGCCGAATATTTGAGGATCGGTCGGACCATGTCCCTGCCGTCTGGATATCGCATCGTCGCCTCAGTGCTTTCTCGGAACCGGAATTCCGGCTGATGTCTAGCGATGGGTCGTCGGTTTGGGCGAACATCGTGGCAAGATCGTGTCCTAGCGTATTGATCCAGCCCAATCTCCAAAAACGCTCTGCACGAGCGCCATTCCTGCAACAGCGGCCGTGTCGGCTCTCAGAATGCGCGGACCCAGCGAAATCCGCAGGACATGGGGCGCGGAAAGCGCCAGCGCGCGCTCCTTTTCGTCGAAGCCGCCTTCCGGGCCGATAAGCAGACCGACCGCCTGCGGCCCTTTATCGCGGGCCACGCGCAGCGCCTCGATCGGGTCCGCGCTTTCGGCGTCTTCGTCGCAGAAGATCAGCAGCCGATCGTCGGGCCATTGTGCGACCATGCGCTCGAACGTCGTTTCGGCCTCGACCTGCGGCACACGCAGCACGCCGCATTGTTCGGCGGCCTCGACCACATTGGCGCGCATGCGTTCGAGATTGAGGCGCGCGACCTGCGTGCGACGCGTAAGAACGGGGCGCAGGCGCGCGGCGCCCATCTCCACGGCTTTCTGCACGACATAGTCGAGACGCGCATGCTTCAGCGGCGCGAAACACAGATCAATGTCAGGCCCGCCTTCCTGCGGCCGCGTGCGCTCCTCGACCGCGAGGATCGCGTCGCGCTTCTTCGCTTCAGCGATCGAAGCCAGCCATTCGCCGTCGCGGCCGTTGAAGACCAGCAGCCTGTCGCCTTCCTTCAGGCGCAGGACGTTGAGCAGGAAATTGGCGCGATCCGAACCGGCGGCGATGCGCGCCGAGGGCCCGAGCGCGTCTTCGACGAACAGGCGGGTCGCGGCGAAATCGTAGCGCGCCATGTCGCGTCAGCACGAAATGCGTTCGCAGGCGCGCACGTTCTTCACCATGCGCGCGACCGCCTTCGGCCCCGGCCAACCGCCGACGCCCGCGCCGTTCATGGCGAAGGACGGCGTGGCGTCCATCGCCAGCGCGCGGCCGGTCTGCGTGTGCAAGGTGAGCTGCTTGCGGATTTCGTCGGAGTCGGCCTTTTCCTCCAGCGCCTTCGCGTCGAAGCCGAGCTTTTTCGCATGGCCGAGCGCGCCCATGCCGTCGATCTGGCCACGATGGGCGAGCATGGCGCGATGGAGCGCATAAGCCTTCCTGTCATCGGCGAGCGAGCGCGCGGCCATCGCCACTTTCGCGGCCTGCACGCTGCCGAGCGACAGCATGGCGTTCTGCACGAGGCGCAGGCTGAATTCCTTGTCGCCCTTCGCGAGCCGGTCGAGATCGTCGGCCGATTTCTTGCACCACGGGCAATTGTAGTCGAAGAATTCGTAGAGGATGGCGTCGGGGCTCCTGCCGCCGACGACAATCAGGCCGGGCAGATCGAGCGAAATTTCCGACGGCAGCCGCCAGGTCGGAACAGGCTTGCCGTCGTCGCCGCGAAACTCGCCATCCTGCGCGCGCGCAACGCCGCAAACGAGCGTGGCCGCGCCGCCGAGAAAAAATCTGCGATCCATCATGCGGCTTCCGTCGCTGCGCCGACGAGCTTGCGCGCGTCGAGCGCGCTGATCGGATGGCCGAAGGCGTAGCCCTGCGCGAATTCGCAGCCGAGCTGGTAGAGCTCGATGGCGT